>Ga0272442_10003890_pt1 | contig 20688 bp, 21 predicted proteins | sample SSMForm2O_FD_200262 | JGI IMG/M metagenome (GOLD analysis project Ga0272442, IMG submission 200262) | Marine sediment archaeal communities from Little Sippewissett salt marsh, Falmouth, MA, United States - SSM-Form-2O | ecosystem: Environmental > Aquatic > Marine > Wetlands > Sediment ... | reverse complement strand
AAATTTTAGGTAAATAACAGATCTGCAAGGCGGTTATACTCATCCTGGCCTAGATCCTGGCGCAGTACCATATTAACTAATACTTCCTCTTTTGAGGATTTTTTTACCCTGGCCACAAATACCAGGGCGGCGGCGGCCATTTTATTTATAAACTTCTGCATGTGATACGTCCTTTCCGGCTGTCATAGCCAGCGCTAAAATTATGGCCGCGTATCGCGCTATTAGTGGCTCTAGTGTAACAGCGTCTACCAGGCCATGAACACAATATAAAACCAATACAGATACGCCAGCGGATACCAGTACAGGATCCGGCTGCATTACCGCTATATAAGTTATTGCTACAAGAGTAACGGCCAGGGCGGCCATTAATCCAATAATGCCGCGCTCAGCGAGTATGTGTAAATATATGTTATGCGCGTGTGCTGCATGGTGTGTGCCTTCAAATATTGGTACGGCTATTACCTGGTATGTACCTGGGCCAGAACCTAGCGCAGGGAATTCTTCAGCAATAGCCAGCGCCAGCCGCCAGGCGTCTACCCTGGTGGTTATATTTGTACTCCATGCTGGATTATCTGTAACAGCGCCAGTTACCAGGCTTACACATTCTACAGGCCGCAGCGCCAGCACCGATATAACAGGGATAGCTACAACGGTCAGCAAGACCGGCGCTGCCTTTCGCCAATCTTGCATTATTTTTGTCCTTCCTTGTATTTCTGTTATGGCTATAAATACAAATAGCGCGGCCGCCGTTGCTATTAATCCCCCTCTAGATCCTGTAATAAATAATACAATAGAGCTGCCAACAGCCAGGGCGCCAGGAAATATACGCGCCTTCCCTTTTCTCTCTATTGCTATAGCCAGCGCCAGTATAAGTATTAGGCCAGCCATGCCAGCCGTTTTATTTTGTAGGTTTGTAAGTTTGCTACATGTATTTGTTCTGTTGATATAGAGACTAACAGCCTGGAATAGTTTAAGGATCACATAAACGGCGCCAGTTACTAGCGCGCTGTCTACTAAATAATTTTTAGGATAGCCATATATAACCAGGTTGTATATAACCAGGAATATAAACGCAGCAATAAACCATAGCGATAACTCATTAAATGACGCGCCAGGATCTATAGAATGTACAAATGAGGTAATAACAGATAGCACCAATAATAAATAAACACTAGGCCGCGGCGGTACGTGTATTTTTTTCTTTTCCAGCAACAAATAACTAAACCAACAGGAAGAAATAACAGCGATAACAATATAGGCCGTTGCGGCTACCATCTTATCTGCCATCATATAACGATAGCCAGAAATAAGAATAAAAAATATGTATAGCGTTATCTCTGCGGCGCGTATTATGATATGCAAGCTGTTCGTATTCCCTGCATTATTATTGCTCATTACTGGTATCTCTCCATTTTGGCCGCTAGTACCTGGCCCTCTCCGCGCTTACCAGGTACATAGCGGCCGCCTATTATTGCGTTTTTAAATACTCCGGCCGAGTATCAAGCCACCATTGATAATACCCTTCCTTTTTCCATTCGCTTTTATTGGCCGTTGCTGCCCTATCCCTAATATTAAGAATAGCCAGCATTAATACCGGCGGCGCGCCAGTATCAGCCAGGGCCATTAAGTACGATCTAGTTTGTGATAATACTATTTCTTTTTCTTTTATAAAATCTTCCATTTTTAAAATAACTCCGTTTGCTCATGGCCTTCAAACTTTCCGGCTATCCAGGCATCTAATAAAACTTCTTTATCTGCGCCGCCGGTGTCAAACATTGTGACCTGGTCAGGGTGTGGCTGCTGCTGCACTACATTACCCCATGATCCTACCCATGACTGAATTTTTTTACTAGACCGGCTGCGCTCATGAAGCCCTATTAATATCTTTCTTTGTGTGGGCGTTATTTTATATTCGTCAAACATTTGACTTTGGTCTAAATACATTTCTACCGTCATATCATCGCGATCTTTAATACTTTTATACGTTTTGACGGCTACAGTAATATCTTTAGTTATTGATAGATCCTTTGCCCTGGCGCCGCCTTTAATCATTTCCTCGGCCTTGGCCATATCGGCTAGGCTATTCATTAAACCGCCAGTTATATTTTTTACATTACTGTCTGTACTCTCAAAGTGCAGGGCGGCTACCTGGGTATCATCGTAAACCTTTGTAAACATGGCCGCCTGTATTCGTTTATTACCTGCTTGTGTTAACTCGCCGCCTTTCCCCATCAAGGCGCCGCGCTCTGTTTCAGGTACCGCCGCCATAAACGACCGTACAAATTCGCGATTATCGCGGCGCTCTATATCTGTACTTATATCGCCGGTAGCGCCTAAATTAAAGTTTAATATGTCTCTTGTTTTTAGCCTATCGGCATCCGTCCGGCTTTGCTCTGTTTCACTCATTGCTAATACTCCGGCGGTATTAGCTTCCCTGGCAAACTCTACGCGGCTACCTTCTCCGATCCTTACCCTAACTAATACCGGCTCGCGCATACCCTTAACGGCTTCTGGGTCAATTCCCCTTTCTCCGGCTCGCTCTATTAATTCCTCGCGATACGCGGTATATTTTTCTGGGTAGTCTCTAGCCGCGCGCCGCAGCGCGGATATACGGCCGTTGCCGCTTTCTACTACGGCATCCTGGCCAATAATGGGCGCGCCGCGATCTGTACTGTAAAATTCCTCTATTAACATATCTGGTACCAGGTTATTAGCCATATTAGCTACCTGGGCGCGGCTGGCTGCGCGCGTCCTATCGCGCGGCTGTAATTCTGCTGGGTAGTCAGGATTAATCGCGCCTGTATCGGTATTAGACGCTACCAGGTCGCTTAACTCTCTTACTTCATATCTTACGGCATACTTATTATTTGGATCTGCGCCATACGCTTTACTAACGTCTCCCTCTACGCCAGGCCTGGGCGGCTGCGCGATACCTTTATTAGCTTCTGGCGCTAACTCTTTTACTGTCTGCTTATCCCTGGCCATTTCTACCGCCGGAATAACCGCGCGGCTTTCTTCTGCTTCCTCTTTCCCCTCTACTTTCATTGCCTGGCTGGGCGCGCTTAATTTATAGCGTTCCTCGCGTTCTCTCGGCTTTCTTCCTACGGTGTCCTTTTTCTTGGCCATTACGCCGCCTTAACTGCTTCTCTGTACTCGTCAATATGGACTATATACGGGTTTGTATTACAGTATTCTTTAACGGCCGCGCCGCCGCCGTATACCAGGAAATACACGCTTTTAGTACCTGCTCTTTTTGTCGCTGCTTTAAATTCTTCTTCCAGGTCTGGGATCCTGTCATTATAGCCATGTGTAGCGTAACTTTTCCAGCCGGTAGGGATACCCAACATATTTAACTCTCTAAACGGCCTGGCTACGTTTAAATCTGCTATTACTCTAATACCCTGGCTTTGCCAGTATCTTGATAACCATCTTTTCTGATAGATTTTATATAGCGCTACAGGGTACGGCATCTGCTCCGATATAGTAAAATTTACTTCTACTACTGCGCGGCATCCAGTATTAACTACCGTATGCGGCTTATCCCATAGCGCGCTAAACCTATAATCATCTGTATAAAAATGCCAGGTACCTAGCATTTTACTAGCGCGTGCTACACTCCCCCATGCAGCTAGCGGCATATCTACTAACTCGCACTCCCTGGCTAGATCTAATACGGGTACGCCTTGCTGGTTATCGCTGGGAAATAATGTATCTGGTACCATATTGCGCGCCATTATTGTAGCCTCCGCTGTATATATCTCATAGTAATAATAATCAGGTAAAATGCTGCTCCAGTAGCGGCCACACAAATAATAAAAATAAATAATAATTCCTGGGCGCTGGCCGCTATCATTGTAGGTAATGGGTAACAATCTTAAAAGAAACGTAAACCGCCAGGATAGCAGCTACAAACATAACCGCTATAACTATACTAATATCCCCTAAACTTACATGATGGTCTATAACCAGGTCGCGGCCGTCTATCTCGTAGTACTCGCTATCGCTTATAGGCGTTGTAGTCGCTTGTAGCGGCGGCGCTGCAGCCGCTGGCGTTGCTGGCGTGATACAAGTAAGCGCGATAAATGCCAGGCTTACAATAGTTATTAGTAATATTGCTGTTGTATTTTTCATATTGCGGCTATCCTGTAACTGTATTTGCCTGGCCTGTAGCTGGCCGGGCCTTGCAATGGCTCTATCCTTTCCTGCAAACTTGCCGCTATCCTGCATTATACATTAAGCTTTAATCAACCGCAAGAGTAGCGGTATCGGCTTTTTCTGGCTTAGGATCCTTTTTATACGGCTTTATCATCCTGGGTTTATTACCATAATCCGGCGGCTCTATAATATACTCTACGCCGTCAATGTCTATTAGCATTTTATCTAACGCTTTTAACTTGGCTGCTACGGCCTTATGACCTATACGATCTGAAAACTGTTGGTATATTCTCTCAATCGCTAGAGATCCGTCTAAACACTCTAAACTATATTGCAATATCTCTAAAGTGCTTACGCCTTCCTCTACCTGGCCGCCGTCCTCTTTTGCGTTTTTGATTATATGTAATAATTCTCCCCTAGTGATATATGGTACCTGTGTCTCTATTTCATGCGCGCCATATTGGAATATAGCGCGGCCTACTGGTGATAATCCTTTAGCTCTATTACTGTCTAAAATAACCATACTGGCCGTATTATGCGGAACGCCAAAAGCCAGGCGCGCGTTAAAATTGGTTTTTATCAATGTACTTACTACTCTAACTATAGGTGTCTGGGTCGCTAGTATTACATGAAAGCCTACGGCGCGATATGTGGCGGTAATTTCCGCTAGTACTCTATCTGCTTCTACGCCTTCCGGCAGTAGCGCTATCCTGGCCCACTCATCTATAACTACTACAATACGATCTAGCGCGGACTTTCTATATTTACGGTTATACTCATCTATGTTAATAACTTTCCGCTGCTTAAATAACGTTAACCTTCTTTCCCCTTCCTGGCGCAGCCGGTACAATAATTTTATTACTTTATCGGTACGGCCTACTATGCCATCTGGCGCTATTTTTTCTTCTTCTTTTACCTTGTTGCCGCCAATCTTCCATAAATGCGGTATCCCTCTATACATGTCAAACTCTATACCATTTTTTAGATCTACTAATACTATCTTTACTTGTTCTGGCGTATTGTTTTCTATTAGCGCGGCCAATATTACATTAAGGTAACTGGTCTTTCCCTGGCCAGTAGAACCGGCAACTAACATATGTGGGAAATCTTTGAGAGATCTATAAACTCTTTTGCTGTTAACTGTTTCCCCTAACGGTACAGTAAACCTATCCGCTGCTGGAGGCTTTAATTCCATTTGTTTTTTATATGTAACTTCCTGCGGTATACCGCGTACCCCTCTACCCCTTTCTACGCATAACCAGGCGCCGCGCTCTACGTCATACAATCCTTCTACATGGTGGCGCAAACTGGCGCTAACATTTGTCAGTACGTTAGTATCATCTACCAGGCTTAAAACGTCTACGCCGTAAGGCAGCCTATCGGTAGCTATTTGCATATATATGGCATTGCGATCCGCTACAATATTACTAAATTCTACATAACGAGTTTGGTTAATTAAACTCCTTTGATACGCTGGCGGCGTATAAGCTAGGCCCATTCTAGCGTATGCCCTGGAGGCGCGCTTGGCAAACTCTATACCTTCTTTGTATAACGTCCTTTCCATTTTTTGGCGGCGCTTTATTTCTTCTTCTAACTCTATTTCTTCCGGCGTTTTTTCACGCCAGGGCCGCATATCCCATACCTTATCTACCAGGCCATATATATAATTATTTACCTGGGCGTTAATCTTAGCTATCCTGCGTATACGGCGCTCTATACCAACCGGCATACGATGTATTATTTGACGTTCTGGGCCTTCGTTTTCTAGATCCGGCGTATATGTTTTATCTATGCTAAACTCGGTATCTTCGCGTATACCTTCGCGCGATTTATTTACATGCGCTGGCGTTTTTCCTTCCTGCGGCCTGGCCGATCCTTCGCGCGCTGCTGGCGTTTTGATACGCTTTACCATACGCCTATATAGTCTATCTCTGGTACTGGCCATTAAATAAACTCCATTAGTATATATGCGGCGGCGCTATCAGATATACGCCAGCTTGCATATACTCATCATGTTTTAGATCAATCATTAACCGGCTACCAGGTAAGTTTATTATGCTGTTTGCCAGATCTATTTCACATTGCGGCGATACTGGCGATACAGTAGATATAAACCATACGCGGCTATATGGCCGCCTATTATATAAATCTACTCCGTCTATAGGTATTAGCTGGTTTAGCGTCCTATCTTCTACGCCTAGCGCTTCCCTGGTGGCAACGCTTAGAGATCCTAACGCTTCCTGGCCACAGCCAGCAAGTTTATATAAATCTAATTCCGGCGCGTATGTCATAGCAGCCGTTATACCGTTATCATTAAGCGCTAGTAAAACGTCTCCGGCTTCCGCCTGGGTTTTAATATCGTGTACCCATGTTGTAGTCATACCTTTGTTTTCAGCATTGTATAAATAATGTCCTGCTACTCCAGCCAGTAACGTTATCCCTACCAGGCTATAGACATAATATTTTTTATATACTGGGCCTATATTCTCTACTACCATTACAGCCAATATAGTTAAAGGTATTGCCGATCCTATTAAACCCCTAAATAGTAATATAGGGCGCCATACTACGCTACCCACAACGGCCAGCGCTAACGGGCCGCCAGCCAGTACAGCCAGCAGCAGCCAGTTTTTAGGACGGCTTAAGTATATGCGCCAGGCCATATATATTAATAGGCCGCAAGTTAATAAAACGCCTAACCCCTGGAATACTGGCGGCATAGAAAAAGCAAATAACATTTGATACAGTACAAATAATACCGATGCCAGCTTAACCGGTTGGATCCAATAACCGGCGCTAACTGTATTCATCTGGCCAGCCAGGACTATAAACCAGGGCAGCCAGGCCGCTACCGGAATAATAAAACATAATGCCCATTTTTTTATAAACGCCAGGGCCGATAACTTGAATGTGTAAAAATTTTCAGCGCGCCATATTGGTACTACTCTAAAGCCAGCAAGATAATTGCCATAGTATTTTATAAACGCAGCCAGGCCCAATATAGGCAAATAGAATACGCCGTAATTGTGGGTATACATGATAGCCGCAAGCGCTATAACTAGCGGTATCTTTTTATCTCGTAGCAAATAGATAAACGCCGCTAATACTTCTACTTGTAATAGCGCGTACATTCTGGCCTCTTGTGCGTAGTGTAATTGTAGCGGCGATATAATAACCCATGCCAATACAGCCCAGCGGCCGCGCCTAGTCGTTATAAACTCTTTGGATAATTCCCATGCTAAATAAACGGCTATAACCGATAATACAAAAGATGGAAACCGCGCGCTAAACTCGGTTATACGTATGCCTAGCCTGGGAAGGATCCATAACAATAAGTAGTACAACGGTGGGTGAACGTCTCCGGCAGTTGCCGCTATCATATCTCTAAACGGCAGCCGCGCAAATATCGCGCTTACTCCCTCATCGTACCAAAAGGCGCCATACCCTAACTGGTATAGTCGTAGCGCAGCAGCTATTATTAACGCCTTTGTTATGGCGCGCCACGATATAACCCAGTCAGCCAGGGCCAGGATCCGCGTAACGATCTTTGGCCTGGCTAACTTAAAATCTTGTATATCCTCATCCCATATATATTTATCTTTTATTTTTGCCAATGATTAACCCTCTCCGCCATTTTGTTATAAATCTATATCGTCTTTTACTGCGCCGTATACAATCCCTGCAGCCAGGCCAGCCATTAATAAAATGCCTGCCAGGATTACCAATATAATTAATATCGTTATTACTATTTTCATAATTACCAATCCCTGTCATTTATTTCTATTTTGGTTACGGTATTAAGTTTATAGTTTACCCACAGCAGCAAGATCACTGTAGTTATAACTACAATAGCTATTTTTAGTGTGTCGCTCATTGTTTTTGTATTCCCTATCCAGCAGCAGCGCATACCGCTACAATTCCGATATATAACAATATGCCGCCTACTTCATACGCTACCCTTAACCTTTTCCCGAATTCTGGCGGCAGCATATAAGTTATTAAATAACTTCCTACAAGGATAAAGGCCAACAGCAATAAACTATATAGCGCCTTGTCTCTATCCAATAACGCATTTTGCCATGATAAATAATTGTCGGTATTCATATCTGGCTAACCGTTTAGATCTACGGTTACAGGGCAGCCGCGGCCGTTGCTATGTACTGTTACATAACCGTCTTTTTCAAACTGGCTAACCCAGCGCCGCAGCGTAGTATATGGTATCCCTTTCCAGTCAGCCAGGGCGTTTAAATTCTCTACGCCGCCTAGTGTTTGAATGTCAATTAATACACTTTTCATATGCTCTGTATATTCCGCGCTAGGGTCTGTATCCTGGGCGTTAAAACTATTTTCAGCGTTAATAACTGTTCTAAAGAAATATATAGACCAGGAAGTAATTAACACTAAAGTCATACCTACTGTAGCTAATAGTAATTGGTAGTCGCATGGTACGCCTGGATTATTTATACACGCGGCGGCCATCTGTTGCGCTATAATCGTTTCTAGGCCGCCAGCCGCTACAATTACAAAAGTAACTGCAGCAAATACAGCCGATAATACTAAAAATGTGATTAGTACGATGATATAATCTAACGCCTTATCACCGTATCTATCCGCGTCAGATCCGGCGCGGTTTAGTACCTGGGCGATACCTGGCTTAATTTTTTCCCACATGTTTTTAATCATGGTTAACCCTCTCTTTTTTGTCTGATATTTCCGATACGCTATAAGCAACGGCAGCAGAAAGCAGCAGCGGCGCCAGGGCGATAACTGGCAGCCAGGGCGTATAATCACGATACAGGCCGCCAATAAAATACAGTAAGTATAGTACGCCTAACTCAACGGCCACACAAAAAATAATCTCTTTAATTTTCATAAAAATCTTTATATGGATCTAATTTATCTCTCTCTTTTTTAATTTCTTTTTCTGTTTTTGGTTTTGTCTTTGATTGAATACCGCGCCGCAGAAAACCGGCAGGGTTTTTAAGAACGTTGCTTAATGTCTTTGTTCTCTCTAACCAGGCTAATACTAGGTTTTTGTCTTTTATGTATGCCTGGGTAATTTCGTCTACAGATCCTACCCAGCCTAATAACTCTACCTGTTTTATGATTTTTTTAAATTCTTTTTTATCTTTTTTAGAAAGGCTACCAACAACAGCAGTATTATTGCTGCGACCTGGCGCGCGGCCATTCTTGTTGTTGTTGTCCTCTATAGTTAATTCTTTCTTTTGTTGGTTAACAATATTTGTTAATAGGGTGTCGTTTTCCACATGTGGCTTTTCCACATGTGGCTTTTCCACATGTGGAAAACAGGCATCTGGCTTTTTATCCACATTGCCATTTTGGGTATCTGGGTCTATTTTGATAACTAATGCTTGTTGTAACGGGCCTTTATATGGCCTTTCGTAAAAGACTAAAACCCATTTAATTATACGTTTTGTATTTTTGTCTATCAGCTTCCGGCGCTGGCAGTATTTGTTATTGATTAACTCTAAAATGCCAGATCTTATAGACTTCTCACCGTCAGCCGCATGATTATTTAAGTCAGTTATATTAACTTCCCATCCATCCGGTTTAGATAGCACATATGCTAATATGCCTTTGGCTTTGTACGATAGCCTGGGATCATTTAAGGGTATTTTATCTATCCTGGCGAATGGATCCGCTTTATCATTTTTTTGTACTCTTATTATTGTTTGCATTGTAATTAATTTCCTTGTTCTATTACAGGGCCAGCATATATTAACGATCCGTTAGGCTTTCCATAGAAAACAGCGGCCGGATTATAGCCGAACCGCTTTTTAAATATATTTTCCATTTTTTCTACTGGCAGCCTACCGCCGCCTGGAAGCAGCGCATTAACGGCCAGGTATAACCGTCCTGGCTTACAAGCGCCGGTTATTGGATAGCTTTTTATCTGTTGTTTTTTCATTGTTTTTTATCTCCCGTTTTTTGCGGCCAGGGCGCCGGAAGGGAGATAAAACAGATAACCGGCAACCTGGCCGCTCTACCCTTATATATTACACTAACTGCAACAGCATTGCAAGAGGATTTATATAGCGGTTATTACTTGGTTAATATACGTACTTGATAACCAGGCGCCGGTTATTATAAAATGCCGCTATGCTAGGACTTAACCAGGATACCGTACAGCTTATAACGGCTATAGCTGTAGTACACATGATACCCTTCCTTGGCATTATGATTGCTACAATGCTAATGAGGCAAATACGGCGGTTTGGCTTTACTCATTCCTGGGGAGACAACAGCAAGGATATAACCATTAATGGCTTCTGATCTTTGGCAATTTATACAGTCCGCGCTTTTATTTGTCTATGAGCCAATTATAGGCTATTACCTGGCAGCAATAGTATTTAGTGGCGTGTTGATACCTTTATATATTTTAGTTTTGGCCCTGCTGCGCTGGCTATCCGGCAAGGGATCACTAATATAAAGGATAAATAAACCGATAGCCAATTAAAAAAGGATGGTATAAGATGTTATCTTTCAGCCTGGACTTTACCGATGTGTTTGACATGGCCAGCACCATGATTAACGGCCTGTTTCCCGTTTACCTTGTGCCGCTGGGTATTTCCCTGGGTATCGGTATCCTGGGTATCATCGTCCGCGCCTTCTCTCGTATTGTGCGGTAAGGCCGCAGCCGACATATAACCCTAACGAACACAGTTAACGGCCTGGGGGAAGTTGCCCCTCTCCGCGCTTCCCCTACCGTTAAATATAATGCGGAGAGTGTATTATGTCTAAAGCCCATACGCGGCGCTTCTTGCCAGTTATTGCGCTGGCTTGTTTTTTGTTTTTAATCCTTCTCTCATTTTACAACTCAGCAGCAGCCGCGCCGCTGCTGGACGATCCAACCCCAACCCCTACAATTATTAACTACTGGACGGCCAACACTCAATCGTACACCTGGACTAATGGCGATGGTAACAGCGCTTGCCTGGCGTCCGGCGGCTGGCTGGCCGATATAGATGAGCAAGCAGATTGCCCCGACTTATACGCGCCGGAAGAAAACGCGCCAGCCGGAATACTAGTTAAATTAAATTCCGTAACATATAACGGCGATGTAAGACTAGTAGAGCAAACTAATACCGACTGGGTGAAAAAGTTTAATGATGTATGGGACACGCCGCCGATTGAAATGACCGCAGGCCAAACTATTTGTGTAGGTACTTCCGGCGCTTGTGCTGCTGCTGGTTATGAGGTAGATACTGATAGCGACTGGGAAGGATACACTACAGGCGATACTTATAAATATGTACCAGATATTCACACCTACGCTCAATTAGGTAACAGCGGCAGCGTAAATTTTACAATAACCCCTATTTATTATGGCTTGGTTATGGATCCAGATGGTTTATTTTGTAACCCGTTAGACCTGGATAATACCGATGAGATAGAGACGGGTACGCTGCTGGGTACCGATGAGGTAGGCCGCGTTATAGAAGATTTAATAGTAGGCGAACAGTATTTACTGTTTACTACTGATGGCCCTTGGGATGACGGCACAGATAGCCGTTATGATATTGCCATACGGTTTTTTGACGGCGAAAGCTGGGGAGAATTTATCGCGCTAAATGAGTTTGTAGACGAAAGCGCAGATCCTAAAGATATATGCGATGATAGCTTTTTAGATAGCGAAGATAATGAGGCCCTATCATGGACGGCGACAGAAGAAACCGCTAAATTTCAGATCCGCGTTAATGACGAGGAAGGACAATTTACAGATAACGAGGACAGTATTAACTATGTCTTTTCTACGGCCGCGCCAGGATTTGGCCAGGGATGTGACAATTATTGGGCGATGAACAATAAAATATTATCGCTTACTATTGACGCGACTAATAGTAATTGGCAAACATTTTTGCCCGTATCGGAATTTATCAGCCAGGGCGTATATGCCCTGGTGGTAGATGGCACGTATTTAGATAACGGCGTAACGGCTAACGATATAGCCGTATCTAACTTTTCAGATCTGGCCGGAGAATGGCAGCGCGATTACGTAGATTATAACTTATGGACTGGCGTAGATTGCGACCTAGAAACAGACGAATATAAAGAATATTACGGCAACAGCCGTATAACATTTTATGATTTTGCTTATACTTATGGGATGCCTATTACACCATATGGCCGCGTAGAGGACAATCAAACCCCTTTAAACTTTTCTAATAACTCAGGTACTATATACGCCGAAATATACGAGGCGGAATATAACGCGCCGCGCTCAGATTGTGCTACTACTTACGATAAAGGTACCTACCTGGAAACAATCAGCGTACCGGCGCTATCTAGTAACGGTATTAGCTGGCCAATCTCATTACCTAAATTAGAAGATAACCAGGTATATTATTTGGAACCCGTAACGCCGTATATGTTAGGCGGTGATACGCGCAGTTATGACTTTGAGATTAAACCCAATGCGCTAGCGCTGGGAAGCTGGCAGCCGGATTATTATTATGCCGATTGTGTAACGGCGGTGGATCACGAAAGAAATGGTTATTATTTCCAAACAGATTACGACCTGCTGCCGTCTCTAAACGAGTATGATAATGGTGATTTTATGTGGTTACGCGCCGATAGCAGCGGCGGCGTTTATGATGACAATATAGGTACTTTACAAGTTGAATTATATGGCGCTTCTTCTAACGTTGTACCAGATGATGACGAGTGCAGCGACTATTATACAGCTAATACACTGGTATATACTGATACTTACGCCGCGGACAGCTCTACCGGCTACAGTATAGATCATTCAGTATTTGAGCCAGGCCAGATATACAAGTTAGCCGTTAATGATAGCTTTGATATACGCCGCAGTTATTCAGGATCCGGCGCGATAGAGTACCAGGATCCGATACTATGGGATGGCGCATTATGTACAGAGTTAGACGGCGGCCAGCATATCGTATGGTTTGAGGCAGACGCATTAAGTGATTACGAAATACGTAACCATAATTACGGCAGCGAAAGCGGTACAGATACTTTTGAGGTATATACTTCCGTAACAATAAAAAATCCAGCGCAAGGATGCGAGTATAGAGACTATCATAATATAGATGAGTGGTATTGGATCATAGCAGATGAGCAGGTAGCGGCTAATAATAGCGGCGAAGGCGAGGATTTAGGCGCCGCGTATTTACTGGCTAATAGTTTATCAGGCGACAGTAATTACAAGATTATAACAAGCGGTGGCCCTTGGACATCCAGCGGCGCGCCGTATGCCGGTTACGACCTGGATATAAGCACTAACGGCGGCGCGACCTGGCAAGCGCTAAACGACTGGCTAGATTGTGTAGTAACAGTAGATAGCCATATTAGAGGCTATAAATCCAATGTAACAGAAGATGGCCCATTTATGCTACGGGTAAGAGATCCAGAGGAATTATGGATTAATAACCAGGGATCTATAACGATTAACTTTTATACAGATACAATAGATGACGAGGCCAATGATACGCGCTATGATCCTTCAATACTTCCTGATGGCTATAGTTATGGCTGTACCGCTAAATGCGTCAAGCCAGGCCCTTTAGAGGTAGGCGCCTGGGTAGAGTTTGCGCGCTGTAGAATTGTAGCATTTTTGGCCTGGTGTCCTTGGCACACAGCGCGCGTTAATGAATTGCGTAATAAATTTACAGGTATAGAACCTTTCAGTACGATAATGGAATTAGTAGACCTGGGCCGCGCCGTACAGGCAGAAGTAGATACATATACCTGGGTAGATGAGGGCGGCGGCGAGGACGTAGCGCCAGAAGTGCAGCCGCCAGCAAATTATATATTTGCGCCAGGCGAAGGCGGCGGCGCCGATGTGCCAATAGTAGGCGAAGATAGTATATGGGGATCCGGCGAAATAACACTATTAGGCCCTACAGGACAATCATATAGTACAGAGTGCGATAACCTATTAGCGGATAGTTTAGGTACGCGCCTGGCCGCGCCGGTATGTTTTGCCTTTAACGTAACCGATAGACTGGGCCTTAATACCTGGTTTCAGTTACTCTGGGATCTTGGCATGTTGTTTGCGCTGTTTTGGTATATTAAAAAGAACTGGGTAGACAGTATGCAATAAAAGGCTAACATGAAAAAACTATTACCAATTATTACGGCGTTATTGCTGCTGGCCAGTATTGCCCTGGTAGCTATTCCGCGGCAAGCTATGGCAGCCGGTGATTACGATTATTATAGATCTATCACCCTGGAAAGCGATGAGGTAACAAGCACATTATCTAATATACCTATCGTAATAGATGAGACTATAGCGGAATTAAAAACAACGGCTAACGGCGGCCATATAGAAAACATAGCAAGCGGCGGCGCTTCTGGCAGCGTAACAGTACCGGCAGATTTTGATATAGGAACTAATAACGACTGTAGTAGTGGCCTATCTTTTGAGGTGGAGTATTATGACGCGGCAACAGGTGAGTTAACAGTATGGGTAAAAATTCCCTCATTATCACATTCAGAAGATACAATAATATATTTTTGTTATGGCGATAGCGGCACAACTACAAGCCAGGAAAACGTAACCGATGTATGGAGTAATGACTATGCCGCTGTTTGGCACCTGGCAGAGACTAGCGGCACATTTTACGATAGTACAGCAAATAGCAACGATGGTACTGATTATGTAGGGAATACCGGCAAGACTGGCATTATTGGGCCAGGCCAGGACTTTGACGGAACAGACGACTATATACAAATACCGGCAAGCCAGGGCGGCAGCATTGACAACCTAGACAACATACATATATCAGCCTGGGTATACCTGGATACTGTTACTGATGAAATGGTAATAGATCGTTATTATGGGTCTACCAATGACTTACAGTTATGGTCAGGAACCGGTACTATGACTTGGCGATCAGCAACGCAAACACTAACAGAGCAGCCGGTAAGCGCTACAACCTGGACATACTTTAACGGGAATTTTAACGGTACAACCTGGCGACTATATAAGAATGACGGCGCGCCGGATACAGATACAGCAACAGACGCCGCCAGCGCTACAGATGAGGACTGGTGGATAGCGGTAGACACAGACGCGGCAGACGGCGGCAGCAAAGGCAATTATTTAGATGGGCGCCTAGATGAAATTAGAATATCATCATCCAATAGATCCGCGGACTGGATAGAGGCGGAATATAACAATATAACGTCAGGCACATTTGTAACCGTAGGTACAGAACAAGAGACGGTAACACCAACAAACACTCCTACAGAAACGATTACGCCAACCGCTACCCCTGCGGTAATTCTGGGCGATAGCAGTATATACATAGATGAAGGATTAGAAGCGGCCATAGCAACGGCAGTTAATGATTATAGGCCAGATGGCCTAACGGCTACCCCTCACGCAGATATGTTTGTCATAACAAATTATAACGAAAGTGATACAGATTATTATTACTGGGTATCTGTAGCAGGAATAGATACAACCGGAACGCCTACGCCGGATACCTGGGATATGATTGATGATAGCGTAGTATGGTCAGGCCTGGGTATCGCATATGAAAACCCTACCGGCACATATGAGGCATATATAGAAGGCAGCGAAGATTATGACACCATGTTAGACGCCGCAGGATTAGAAGATATAGCAAGCCCATCAGAAGGCGGTACAGGATCTTATTATTATACGTTTCCCTGGGCAGCCGGATATACGGCATATTATGGTATGCTGGGCGTACATGGCGGCAGTAATGACGCTGTAGACTGGGTAGGTGGTACCACGCGCTACAGTGATAGCGTATTTCCTAACGGCGTATATGTCAGCCAGGGCGGTGATATATCCTGGGTATGTAAGGATGATACACAGGTAGCGGTAAGAATAGGCCAATTTACATATTATCACCTGGTAGACAACTCTACACTAAACGAGGGCGTATATCATCCGCAAGGATCATATCTAGGCGCGTTAATAACAGGTACGCATTTAACGCCTAAAACAGCCTGGAAGGGATGCCCAGCCAGTAACCCTAATTGCGTAGATAGCTTATGTGGATATACAGAGCAGCACGATACTAGTTATCATTTACATTGGGTATTAAATACCGCAGAAGATTATTTTAGAGTAGAGGACTGGGTACTACATAGAGCAAGCGGTATTTGGAGTAATGGCAGCGCGCAAGTAGGGCCAGGGCAGTATATGTTTGCCCAATGGGGAGACAGGCCGCTAGTACCAACGCCAGGCCCAACGGTAACGCCTGGAGGCCCAACGGTAACGCCAGCCGCCTACAGCATACCCATTTATCAAAACACAGGCGGCGGCCAGATATGGGATGGTTTAATTGGTTTTGCAGAGAGCCGCGCATATGATACAGTAGAGGAAATAACCGACACATACGCGCCGTTAAGTGATAGCCAATCACAGGAAAGGGAATTAGTACCACTGGCGCTATCCGGCGCGCGAATAGCTATTAGATCTTTATACGTAATACTTAGATCTAATTTAAACCTAACCATAACCATGCTGGTACTAACGATTATATTTATAGCGGAACCTATACGCGCGCTGCGCGCTATTTGGATGGCAATTAAAGATATGATACCGTTTGTAGGATAAAAACAATGGTATAATTGCAGGGGATGGGAAAGCCATGCAGCACGTAATAGCGGAGAGGTATACCAATGGGATTTATCAGAAAGGCCCTAGATGCTATATCGGGCCGTCCTTCCTTTACGATCCCCGAACCAGGTTTTGACCCTATGACCGCAGAAGCTAGAAAGTCAAAGCGCGGCGGATGTATAGGGCCTTTTTTTTGGCTTATTGCTATCAGCCTGGCCGCGTCAGCTTTTTTATATTACAGAGACCGCGCCAATAAAAAGGCAGAACAGGAAGCAGCAATAGCACAACAAACAGCGCGCGCCGCCTGGACTGCTACGCCTTCAACAACCGCAGAGCCTACAAATACGCCGCAGCCGTCAATTACCTATACGTTAACGCCATCTGTTACGACTACGCCAGCAACCGCGACTATTTCCCCTACCCCAACCCTAACATATACGCCGGTAGTAATTTATAGAGACCGCACAATAGTTATAACGGTAGCCGTACCCTGGGTAATAACGCAAGTAGTTAAAGAAACAGTATTAGTAACAGTGATAGTAACAGCAACATATACACCAACGCCTACAGCAACATATACACCAACGCCTACAGCAACATATACACCAACGCCAGCGGCAACATTTACGCCGGAAGGATAATAATTATATGGATCCTTATATTATACATATACACCAACGCCAGCGGCAACCTTTACGCCGGAAGGATAATAAATATATGGATCCTTATATATCGGTAATTTTTCCAGCTTACAACGAGGCCGCCAGAATTGAAAAAGCACTTATAACAACAGCAGAGTATTTTATGTGTCATTTTCCTGTTAATATAAGTGATGAAAAAATAGAGATAATTGTAGTATTAAATGGCTGTACAGATAACACGCGCCAGGTAGCAACCAAGACATTTTTAGAGATTGCGCGGCGACCTTATAACAATCTAACGCTAAAGATAGAAACGTCAAAGCCAGGTAAGGGCGCCGCTGTCCGGCGCGGTATGCTTATGGCGCGCGGCGATATTGTCTTAGTAACCGATGTAGATTTATCTACGCCGTTAGATGAGTTGCCGCGATTTATAAAGCGCGTAGAGTTTGTAGATTGTGAGGTAGTAATAGGATCTAGGGCGATGCCTGGCGCCAGCGTAAGCGGTAAAAATAAATTACGCGTTTTGGCGTCTAGCGTCTTTAACTGGTTATTTGTGCAACCGCTAATATTAGGTATACCAGATAGCCAATGCGGATTTAAAGTATATACAAACTGGGCCGCTAGAGAATTGGCTAAACGCGCTACACTGGACGGTTACGCGTTAGATGTAGAATTATTACATATAGCCAGGGCGCTAGATATTTATATAGACCAACAGCCGGTAAAATGGGTACATGATGATAATAGCAAAGTACATATATTGCGCGATAGCGCGCGCATGGCCAAAGATGCGCTTAAAATTATGTATAACGCTATTACTGGCCGCTATACCTGGCGCTATACCGACAACGGCCAGCGCTAGCGGCGCGGATCCTGGCAGGTATGAGATAGTACAGCAAACCAGGACAGCGTATATATGGGTAATAGGCGCCTGGAATTATGAAATATGCCGCATACTTACTGATAGCCTGGTAGACGTACCGCAGCCGGAAGATATTATAGCAATATGCGGCCAGGCTGCGGCCGATCTGTTAAAATCCGGCGCGGCCTACTTTTATTATTTGGGATCTTATCAGTATCAAGTACATGTAAAACGCGCACTCCCACAAATACAAATAAAAACAGATTATCACGATGGGTATATATCGGTGTCCGCCTGGGATCCGCTACCAGGCCACAGCGTAGCGCGGATAGATGTATATATGTCTGGGCCTTTATTGTGCGATGACTACCACGGTACGCGCGCTGCGGATAATTCTTTATATTGCGAGTATAGAGTATATAAGACACCGCTAGAGTTTAGCGCCTATGCCGTATCTGATAACGGCGACAAATCACAAATAGCAATATTGCGTATAGCCAACAAGGTAGCAACGGGCAATAATGCCTATACGAAATACAATAATAGCATGGATATTTTACTAGCCTGGAATGTGGTACCAGGTGATAACCTTCCCTGGGCGCTAGAGCGCGGCCTAGACGATAGTTTAATAACTACCCATAGTTACTATTACTTAGCTGGTCAAATCTTGTTAGCTGGCGGCCTGGACGGCCAAAGTTGCCCAAATTACGGTATAAATGGCCAGTACGCTACAGAGTGCGGCCTAGATCTGGCCTATAAGCAGGTTTATATATATCAGAACAAATACAATACAGAGATTACAGCAGCAGCGGCCAGGTATGGAATACCGCCAGGACTTATTAAGCAAGTAATAGCAGCAGAAAGTCAGTTTTTCCCTGGCGCGCTGGGTATCGCTGGCGAGTATGGACTATACCAGATGACAAGAGACGGCGCAGACACCGCGCTACGATGGAACGGGCCGCTATATGTGGAGGTATGCGATCTTTTTTATAGTAATTGCGATACGGTAGGATACGATAACCTGGCAGCCTGGCAGCAGGACGTACTAATAAATCATATTTTATACAACCACAGCAATATAGATTACCTGGCAGCCGCACTAAAGGCCAACGCCTACCAGGTAACGCGGCTGCTGGAGAATGTAGCCGGTATAGATAACCCAGGTGTTTACTTTTCTTATTTAGATCTATGGAAGATTACAGCGGCAAACTATCACGCTGGCAGCCTAGTAACGGCCGCCGCCTTACAGCAAATTATACAACTAGATCAGAAGTTTAGCTATGATAACTACGCAAGCGCATTAGAACGCCTGCAACCATCCGCTGTTATTTATATAAGTCGTATTTTTTCACCGTAAGGCGGCTAATTTATTTTGTTATCCCTGCGTGTTTTAGGTATAGATCTCGTACAGCGGTTATAATTACGCCGGTTTGTGTGTTGTAAAACTTGGCCAGGTATTTTATTTGCTCATGCGTCAGATCCGGCACCCTGGCGGTTATCATCTTCTTTGATTGTGTACTTGTCTTTTTTTTCTCCATCTATATAAATATCCTTTACCTTAACTTTAGGTATATAGCGGCTATGCTCTAAATTCATATCTGGATCTATGCCGCTTAATAAAAATCCGTTAGCGGTTACTGTCATAATTACGCGCTTAAACTTATGTGTACCTTCCTTATAGGTTACTACTTCAATATATGCGTAATTGGTAGGCATTTTACTTATCTCCCTTTACTATAATTTTCTCTGGGTCTAATGGTGGCCCCATTCTGAAATAAAAATTTTTATGCAAGTTAGAAACAGCGCAGGCGCCAGCGTGTACGCCATCGTTCACTAAATACATAACTAGATCTTTCCCGTTGCGCTTTATTCCGGCGTTTAGTATGTGGTATATGTGTACGCCTGGGCGGCGCTTGCTATACAATAAAAAATTGTGCTTTTCCACTTTTTTCAATAGCAGCAGCAAGTCAGAAAAAGTAATACAACATTTTAACTCGTGGTTAGCTGCTGCTCTGCGCTTAAGGTGTTCTATATCGTAGGTATACATTTTTTTTATCTCTCCTGTTTATATTTCTTCAATGGTATCGGTAACAGTCTCCGCTTCGCGCGCTAACTGATAAATTAACTCATACTCACTATCTAGATCCTCATTACCGGTAATTTTCGCGGCCTTCTCTGCTAATTCCTCTATAATGTCTATAACGTCTCTTAATTCTTTTATAATGGTATCCATATATATTTATCTCCCTTTTAATTAACTAAAACTACCCAGTAGGTTATACTGGGTAGTATAGCATTTTGATATACATTTGTCAATATGAAATTTTAGGTAAATAACAGATCTGCAAGGCGGTTATACTCATCCTGGCCTAGATCCTGGCGCAGTACCATATTAACTAATACTTCCTCTTTTGAGGATTTTTTTACCCTGGCCACAAATACCAGGG
>Ga0272442_10003888_pt1 | contig 20694 bp, 17 predicted proteins | sample SSMForm2O_FD_200262 | JGI IMG/M metagenome (GOLD analysis project Ga0272442, IMG submission 200262) | Marine sediment archaeal communities from Little Sippewissett salt marsh, Falmouth, MA, United States - SSM-Form-2O | ecosystem: Environmental > Aquatic > Marine > Wetlands > Sediment ... | reverse complement strand
AAACTCTTTTTTATGTTGTTCATAATCATCTTTAAACCCTAAAACATCCATAGGAAAACCACAACATATTTCTTTTACAATTTTAGGTTTAACACCAAGTTTTTCAAGTATTTTTACGTATTTTTTTGTTTTATTTGGTCTTCCCAGATATTGACAACCTACAAAAAGCGGAATTTCTCCATCTCTTTCTTGAGAAATAACTTCTGTATCACCATAGATGTTCCCTGTTTTTTTTATGTTATTAATTATATAGTTGTGAGTATCTGTTGCAAAGCCTGCTTTAACTACTTCAGCACGTGCGGATTCAATTATTTTTAATATATCTACCTTTGATGGACATTTATCTAGGCAATCTCGACAAAACGTGCATCTAAAAAGTTTATCTGCAATATATTGAGATGGTTTAAGATCTCCTGTCAACAGACCATAGCTTAGTATTACTTTTCCACGTGCGCCATCTGTATCCCATTGTATTTCTTTTATAACCGGGCATTTTTCAAAACAATATGCACATCGTATGCACATATTCATTTGCCGTTCATATTCTTGCAAATATTTACTTTTAGACTTAACCTTGGTTTTTTCTGGCAATTTTACTCCCTCAAATAATTACTATTTTTTTTTTTAGTTTGTAACCTGATAACGGAGAGGTGTAGCAGTCAGCCAATCATCAGGTGAATCCATGAGTTTATATGGATTTAAAATATTATTTGGATCAAGTGCTTTTTTAATTGATCGCATCATTTCTAAAGAGTCTTTTTTTTCTTCTTTAAACGATGGCCCTTTAGAAAAACCAATACCATGCTCCCCGGAGGTTGTTCCACCGATTTTATGAACATATGCATAAATTTCTTTAACTGATCTTTTTGCACCTTGCCATTGTGATTTTTTTGTTGTATCCATTAAAATTTTTGTATGAATAAGTCCTGCGCCACAATGACCATAGGCACTCATCACAACATTGTTTTTCTTTGCTATCTCATGAATTTTTTCTATCGTATCAGCTATTTTTGACATTGGAACCGCCATATCATCAGCAAGAGCGGTTGTATACAACCCATCACTATATCTAGACAACGAAGGAAAGAGTTTTTTTCGACCAGAATAAATCTTTGTCATTTCATCTTCATCATGGGTAATTTTTATTCCAGATCCATTGTTTTTCGAACAAATTTTTTTAATCTCATTTATCTCATAATCAACTGATTCTTTAAGCATACCATTACATTCAAAAATGACAATTGCAGCAACATCAGGTAAACCTAAATTTTGTGCATTATTAACTGCGGTTATCGCAATATTATCCATTAATTCAAGCATTGAAGGAATTAATCCTGCAGCGATTGTTTCTGAAATCATTTTACCTGCATCCTTTAAATTTTTAAAATTTGCAATTCCCATAGCTCTAATTTTAGGTATAGGAGAAATTTGTAAAGTTGCTTCAACGACAACACCAAGTGTTCCCTCTGAGCCCACCATTAGTTTTGCGAGTTGATACCCTGATGAATCAACTTTTGTATTAGACCCGAGTGTTACTAAATCACCATTTGCAAGTACAACTTTCATGCCAATTATCGCATCTCTGGTTGCCCCATATTTTACAGATCGGTTTCCTGATGCATTTGTCCCAATCATGCCACCAATTGTACAAATTCTTCCAGATGATGGAGTTGGGGGAAAGAAAAAACCATATGGTTTTAAAATTGTATTTAACTCATCATTTATAACCCCTGGTTCAACAACACATAAGACATCTTCAGGACTTATTTTGATTATTTTATCCATGCGTTTCATATCAAGAACAATGCCGCCGGCAAGGGGAACAGTTTGACCGCTCATACCTGAACCTGCACCTCTTGGCACTAGTGGGATCTTGTTTTTGTTTGCATATCGCAGTATCTTTTGGACTTGTTGTATCGAATCTGGACGAACAATTGCATCAGGTGGTTTACTATGAACTGATGCATCAGAAGAATATACATATAAATCTGCAGGGTTATCACGAACGTTATTTTCTCCAACTATGTTTTTTAATTTTTCAATATCTATTTTCATGGTTTTACCTTTATTGGGTTAGGACCTAACATTTTTAGTTCATCAACAAACTCAGTGACAACTGATGCAAATTTTTGTCCTTCTGATGCTGATACATATTCAAAACGTACTCTCTCGGGTTCGATGCCCATTTCACCCAAATATTTTTTCAATAATTTCATTCTACGATTCGCTTTATAATTACCAGATTGATAATGGCAATCTCCCGGATGACAACCAGCAATCAGAACTCCATCAGCACCTTTTTTCAATGCCTCAAGAACAAAGACAGTATCAACACGACCAGAGCACATTACTCTAATAGATTTAATATTTGGAGGGTATTTTATTCTACTCGTTCCTGCTAGATCTGCTCCAGCATAGGAACACCAGTTACACAGAAAGCCTATTACATTTGGTTCAAATTCTTTATCCATACGTTCTCCACCTCAACTTGCTTTATGTTTATTTACACTTATCTCCTTTAATGTTACTTTTACAGCTTCTGGAACAGTAGCTGCAATTTCCTTGCTTAATGTTTCTCCAAATTCACAGGGTATATGTTTCATTAAAACACCTACTACAATGATTTCTTTAGGAATTCGTGTTTCTCCCATTTTTTTTGCCATTTCAATAGCTTCAAGCAATGACACATCATGAGGATTACATGAATGCATTGTAGTGAAATCACTTAGATGAATACGTTTTACCACGCCATGAGATCCGTCATTGGATTTTACTGCGTCAATTAAAATTGCTTTATCATAACCAACTAAGAGGTCTAACAAGTTCATACCACCTGTTACTGCCTCATCAATAGTTATATCCGGATCATCAACATGTTTTTTTACCGCATTGGCAATATGTATGCCTACCCCATCGTCACCAAGTATCTGGTTTCCAATTCCAAGGATTATCGTTTTCATATACTATATTCCTCTATAGGTTTTGACGTATTGTTTTATACAGTTTTTTGGTATGATCATAAATATTTATTTCAAGGGGCATACCACCAGGCAGCGTATGCGTTGCACACGCAAAACAGGGATCATAGGCTCTAAACGCCATCTCTATCATGTTCAATGTTCCATCGCTGACGTTTCCCTTAGATATTAACCCTTTTGCAGCATCACGCACTGACATGTTTATTGCTCCTGCGTTATTTGTTGTCGCAACAATGAGATTTGCTTTGTCAATAAGACCATCTTTATCAAGTTTGTAATGATGAATTAAGGTTCCCCGTGCAGCTTCAGTAACACCAATTCCTTCACCTGGTTCGCCAACTGGATTTCTAATTTTTTGTGATGTAATTTCAGGATCTTTAATTAACTCCTGCGCTCTCTCTGTTGCATATAACAGTTCTATGAGCCTTGCCCAATGAAATGCAAGTGTGCTGTTTACTGATTTACCGCCAAGGGTTTCATAAAAACGCTTGTACTCTTTATTTGCAAACGGTGTGGCCATCCCTTCTGCAGCATTAAGACGACCTAACGGGCCCACCCGATAAATACCGCTATCGCGTCCATCCTTCAAGCCTTTCCAACCAATTGATTTTAAATAAGTGAATTTAATATACGTCCATTCCTCGACATGCTCTGCAATATGTGAATAATACTCGTTTACATCAAACTTGCATTGTTCATTTCCTTGTTGATCTGTTACTCGTATAGTTCCATCATAAAAATTTACGTTGTTGTTTTTATCAACAAGCCCCATATTATATGTTGCAAGCTGATAAGGATCACTTAAAATTACATCTACATACTTTTTGTTTTGTAATACAATATCATCAAAAAGTTTAAGTGAAAACTGTGCAAAGTCAATGCATGATGAAATCATTTTTTCAATGTCGTTTACTTCATCTTTATTAAGACCTTTTGAAATCCCTCCAGGTAGACCACATACCGGATGCGTTGCTTTACCACCAAGAATTGCTGTAATTTTCTGCCCATATGCTCTATGTTTAATTACTTCTTTTCCAACTTCTATCCCTGCTTTTTCTATGACACCTATCACATTTCGTTGTGCAGCTGGTGCATCAGGCCCAACTACAAAATCAGGACCCCCCAGATAATAAAAATGCAATATATGATCATAAATATAATAACCCATGTACATTAGTTCCCTAAGTTTTTTTGCAGCAGAAGGTGGATCGACATGAAAAGCTGCATCAAGTGCTTTAGTGGAAGCAAAATGATGAGCAACCGGGCAAACACCACAAATACGAGAGGTTATCTGCGGCATATCTTCTGCACGTCTACCTTGACTAAATCGTTCAAAACCTCTCAGTTCAGGAATCTGCAAATATGCATTTTCTACGTCTCCTTTGTTATCAAGAAAAATACTTATTTTTCCATGTCCTTCCAACCGGGTTATTGGATCAATGATAATTGTTTTCATTTGTTCATCACCCTCCTATTGATTATTGCATCTGGCAAATAATATTTATAGAAAGTTCCAACAGGATCAACAACTTGATCGATAAGCTTTTGAACATCTTCATCACCCATATTTTCTTCCCCTTCAATTCCAAGAATGCTTGCTAGTGCAGATATCATTTTAGCACCTTGATCAAGTGAGTTAGGTGTCGGACCATTACAACCAGTACACGGCATATTTGCATCAAGACACCGTGCACTACATCCACCCCGAGTAGCAGGCCCTAAACAAATCACTCCTTGCTCAAGTAAACATTTTTCTTCCCATTTTTCAAGTTCATAAATTCGTTTAATGTTTGTTATTTTCTTCTCACTTTTTTCAAACCGACATTCATCACAGACAGATTTCATTGGACCAATTTTACTGCCCTTTGGCGGTAGTTTATTTTCAACAATAGCACCAACAGCAGTCATAATCTGATCAGGAGTTGGAGGACAACCCGGTAAAAAATAATCTACATCAACTGTTTGCTCAAGTGTTTTTACTGTATCATAAAACTCTGGAAGAGTAAGAGTTCCTTCTTTTACAGCTACCTTTGTTTTTGGAACAGTTTTTTTTGGATTATCAGTAGAAGGATTTTCAATGTATGACGTATGAAAAATTTCTTTTTTATTTGCTACATTTGCAAGACCTGGTATGCCACCTCCAACGGCACAGGCTCCAAAAGCCACCATAATCTTTGATTTTTTACGTAACAATTTTGCGATATGTTCTTGTTCCTCTGTTCTAATAGCGCCATTAAAAAAACATACATCAATATGGTTATCCTTCATAGCCTTTATATCTTTATATTTAAAGTCCATAGCAACAGGCCAAAACAAAATATCAGCGATTCCAATTACATCTAAAATTTTTTCATTGATATCTAAAACTGCGATTTCACATCCTCCACAACTTGCAGCCCAATAAAATGCAAATCGTGGTTTTTTATTTGATATTTTTTTTCCCTTATCCATATAATTATCCCCTTTTTTTCAAATTTTATTTTAACTTTTTTTGCTTAACTTTTTCTTCTTAAGTAATATTGTTGGATCAACAGCATGCTCTTCAAAGCCACATACTGATGTATCCAACCCTAAAGCAACAGCCATTAACTGAGTGTAATAAAATATGGGTATCTGTTTGTAACCTTTGAACATTTTTTCTGCGTCTTTACCTCGTACGTCAAGGTTAAACTTGCAAAGTGGACATGAAAGCATCATGGCATCACTATCCCGTTCAGTTGCAAAATTAGTAATCCGATGTGCTCTTCTAGAAACCAACTCTTTATTTTCTACGGTATGATACGAACCACAGCATTCTATTTTGAATGGGTTGTCAACAACTTCGGCACCAAGTGCATAAAGAAGATCACTTAAAATTGTAGGTTCTTCTGCATCATCAATTGCTACCTCCCGTGGACGAAGAAGCATACATCCATAATACGGCATGATTTTCAAATATTCAAGAGGATGTGTTACTTTTCTCTTAATTACATCAAAACCTATTTCATCACGTAAAAACTCAAGAAAATGTAATACCTCCACAGTCCCCTTATAATCGTTTTCTCTGTCCATAAACAGATTAAGTGTTTCAAGATCATCAGGATTTTCCTTTACCCTAAGATTAGTTTGTTTCAATGTATTACAACACATATCACAGAGCGTCACAACTTTATCATATCCTTGATCTTCCACATGTATTAAGCTTCTAAGCGGCGCGAGATGATGCATGAGATCATCATCTGTAAGAGAGGCAACTACTCCACAACAGTTCCAATCTTCCATTTCAACCATTTCATGGCCTAGGGCTTTCATTATTGAAAATGCAGATTTTTCTAAGTTTGTCGCAGATGTTTTTAGTGTACATCCTGGATAGTATAACAGCTTCATTTTGTTCTCCTACACTATGTTACATTTTTGTATATCTCAACCTATATTTTTCCTAAATAAACTAACAAACGCTAACTGAGGAATAGTTTCTTTTTCTTTTTTAGAAATTTTTACCACCTTTGTCCGATCAATTTTTTTCCTGAGAATAATTTGACGCAACGCCTCCATAATCTTTGTAATATTCAAATCACGAGGACAACGTTCAGCACAAGTATAACAAGAAGCACACATCCATATAGCGTTTGAATTAAGCACCTCATTTCTATCTAGAACTACATATCTAATAACCTCATCAGGACCTAAGTCCATATCATCAATAAAAGGACAACCCGCCGAACAAGTTCCACATTGATAGCACGCAAAAAGATTTTCTCCACAGAGTTCCTCTACCTCTGCTACAAGACCCCCCTCTTTAAATTTGATGGCGTCAATATCTTTGTTACGTTTCAACTTACTTTTCAGACACTCACCTCCTTAAGAAGAGCCTCCAGCATTACAGAAATTTGGTTGGTTTTATACCCTTTTTGATCTATCGCACCAGATGGACAAGCACCTGCACATGAACCGCAGCCCTTACACAACGCTTTGTTAACAATCGCAACAGAACGTTCAGGGTTATCAAAACGAGGTTTAATCTCAATAGCAGAAAAAGTACATACAGACTCACAGGTCCCACAACCACTACAAAGATCCTCATCAACCTCTGACACAGCACCTTCTCCCGTCATTGTTTTTTGCATGATTGGAATAGACGCGCGAGATGCAGCTCCTTCAGCTTGTGCAATTGAATCTACCAAATTTTTTGGATAATGTGCAGCGCCACACAAATAAATACCATCAGTTGCAAAATCCAACGGACGAATCTTTGCATGTGCTTCCATAAAAAAACCACCAGCATCAACCGGGATTTTAAGCATATTCTTCAAAGCCTCAGTGGAAAGATCCCCTTCAGTGTTAATTGTAAGAATCAATAAATCAGCACATATTTCAATCTCCTCATTTAAAATATCATCATATACCTTTACGTTAACCGATCCATCCTTAGGGTCATTATTGTCAAGAATAACCTTCGGTTTTTTATCACCAGCATAACGAATAGTAGTAACATGATGATTTTTTAAAACATTAGAATAATACTCTTCCTCTTCTTTTCCAAAAACTCTCATATCTCTATAAAGAATATATATCTTTGAATCTGGAAATTTCTCCCCAATAAGTTTCGCGTTCTTAATTGATACACCGCAACCAACTCGACAACAATAAGGACGTTTTTTATCCATTGCGCCAGCACAGTTAATAAAAACTACATTTTTTGGTTTCTTCTTAAAAGAGTTATTTTTAATCTTTTTTTCAAGCTCTGTTTGAGACAATATATTACTATTCTTCTGATACTGATATTCTCCAGCAAGATCAATTTCCCTAAAACCAGTTGCAACAATAATAGTGCCAAACTCAATTTTTTTCTTCTTATCTTTTTGTTTAACAAAAGCCTGATAGTTACCGATAAAACCATCAACAGTATCAAGCTCGGCATCAGTCATAACCGTAATCATTTTATTTTTCTTAACGTCTTTAATCAAGGGATTAATTATATCTTTAGTTTTGGTATCAGACGGAAACATTGAATAAAGCTCTCTGAGTCTCCCGCCAAGTTCCGAATTCTTTTCTAAAATAATGGATTTAACACCCATATCCGCCAATGCAAGAGAGGCCTTCATACCTGAAACACCCCCACCAATGACAAGTGTTTTTGGAATAATGGAAAACTCTTCCTCAGTAAGAGGCTCAAGCAAACTAACTTTAGCTACAGCAGCTTTAACTAAACCAGTTGCTTTTTTAGTTGCGGCTTCCCAATCTTCAGAATGAACCCAAGAACATTGATTTCTTATGTTTGCCATTTCAAAAAGATACTTATTTAAACCCGCTTCCATAAGTGTATCTCGAAATAATCCTCCGTGAGTACTAGGTGAACAAGCAGCTACAACAACCCTATTCAGCTTTTTATTACTAATAGTCTCTTTGATCTTTTTACCACTATCTTCAGAACAAGCAAACATCACATGCTCAGCGTGTACAACATTGGGCAGCTTTTTAGCAGCTTCAGTAACTTTTTCCACATCCAAGTAACTAGCGATATTTTTACCACAATGACAAATAAAAATACCAATGCGGGGTTCTTCCCCAGTTACATCAATTTCAGGCGGAAAATCTTTACCTATATGTCTTTCTCGGTCTTTGATAGGCGCTGTCGCTTTTGCCGCTGCACCACTTGCCATAGCTACACTATCAGGGATGTCTTTTGGGCCTTGAATACAACCTGCAAGAAAGATCCCCTCTTTTGTTGATTGAATTGGATTATTCAGTAAAGATTGTTGTTTAAAAAAACCATTTTCATCAACATCTATCCCAAGGATTTTTCCTAGTCTCTTATTATCCCGATTTGGAACTATCGCAGTGGATAAAACAAGCAGATCAACAATATCTTCTGTTACTTCACCCGTAAGTGTATCTTTATATCGTATTGTAAGACTTTTATCCTTGTTTTCATAAATCGAAGAAGGACGTCCACGAATATACCTTACACCAATATCCTTAGCATGATCATAATACTGCTGGAAATCTTTTCCATACGCTCGGATGTCCATATAATAAATTGAGATATCAATATCAGGGTTTGCTTCCTTAACAATAGATGCTTCTTTGGTCGCATACATACAACATACGCGTGAACAATACGGAAAACCCAGTTGAGCACTACGTGAACCAACACATTGAATCCAGCCAATTGTTTTTGGTTTTTTACCATCAGAAAGCCGTACAGGCTTTCCCTCAGTAGGCCCAAAAGATGAAAGTAATCGCTCAAACTGCATCGCAGTTATCACATTCTCATATTTACCATAGCCATATTCACGTCTCATTTCAATAGGTTCAAATACTTCAAAACCAGTGGCAACAATGACACTCCCAACATGCACCTCTATTTCTTCAGATTTTTCAAGAAAACTGATAGCACCAGGCTCACAAACTCGATCACATGAACCGCAACCTACACAGTTTTCATGATCAATGGTGTAAACAATCGGTACTGCCTGAGGAAACTCTATATAAATTGCTTTTCTTGTTGTAATTTTTTCATCAAAAGAACTTACCACATCAACAGGGCAAACCTCTGCACAATCATTACATCCAGTACATTTATCTGGATCAACATATTTACTTTTCTTCCAGACAGTTGCTTTGAAATCTCCTTTTACACCCTTAAGAGAGTTAAGTTCAGCGTACGTAATAAGCTCAATATTTGGATGCCGAGAAAGCTCAACCATCTTTGGTGCAGCTGTACAAATACTGCAATCATTTGTTGGAAACGTTTTATCAAGTTTGACCATTGATCCGCCAATTGTCGAAGTTTTATCAATAATTACAACTTTGTAACCTTTGTCACCCGTATCAAGAGCGGCTTGCATACCAGATATACCTGCACCTACGATAAGGACATCGGCGTTTAGCACTCTTTTTTCTTTTTTTGTTTTTGGTTTTTCAGAAAGCCTTGCTTCACTTTCCATTTCGCCCATCTGATTAGTTTCAATGATTTCTTCTGGTTCATCATAAAAATAATCATCCTGAAGGAGTATTCCTATATCGTGATCGATTTTTTTATTGTAACTCGTCTCTGGCATTCTTTCCGGCCTCAAATCCCTCTTCAAAAGCTTTTTTATTAAGCTCTATAAACTTTTTCGGTACGCTATCAATAACTGCTTCTTTTACAGCATCTTGTTTTAAAAAATCAAAAATCGCTGTAGATGCACCAACCATAACAATATTTGTAACTATTTTATTACCAAGTTTCTCGGCGATTTTCTGAGCATGAACCTTATAGACAGGTTGTCCAATATCGTATTTTGGTACCAAATCAGGGTCAATAACAACAACGGTGTCCTTACGAATATCCTTTCGATAAGTATCAAATGCTTCCTGCGACATGGCAATAAAAAAATCAACACTTGTTGGTCTAGGATAACCAATTTTTTCATCAGAAATAATCACTTCTGATCTAGCAGCTCCACCACGAGCTTCAGGGCCGTATGACTGGCTTTGAACCGCATTATAATCCATAAATACAGATGCCGCTTTACCAAAAATAAAACCAGATAAGATTACACCCTGGCCACCAAAACCACAAATACGCATTTCTTTTTTCATTTCTTGCCCCCTTTAACCTGCTTTTCTTGTAATCTTTCAACAAGTTTTGCATATTGCTCAAAAAAACCAGGTTTTTCTATATCTTGAAATACACCACATTGTATTTTGTTTTTGATTTTTTCTTTTTCCTCATCTGGACCATATGTCATAATCTTGTTATAATCCTCAATAAGAATTACGTTATCGTCATACCATTTCCAATGTTTTTTTATATCTCCAAGTTTATTTCGGCGACCATAAGCAGTAGGACATGGCGATAAAAACTCAATTATTGAAAAACCCTTTTTTTGTATACCTTCTTTTATTGATTTTATTGGTTGATATGGATGAGTAACACACCAGCGAGCAACATAATTTGCACCAAGAGCCTTACATAGCTCACAAATATCAAAAGGATGCTCAATGTTTCCATATGGAGCAGTTGTTGCAACACTGCCAAGTGGGGCAGTTGGTGCTAGCTGACCACCTGTCATTCCATAGGTAAAATTATTGATCATAATCACAGTAATATCAATGTTACGACGTGCTGCATGAATAAGATGATTACCACCGATTCCTGAACAATCTCCATCACCTGTGAAAATAATGATATTTAGATCAGGATTTGCTGCTTTTATACCAGTAGCAAATGCAATTGCCCGCCCATGGGTTGTATGTAATCCATCTGCATTGATATATCCTGGCAGACGAGATGAACAGCCAATACCAGAGACAAAAACCGTTTTATCCATATCTAAATTTAACTCTTCAATTGCCCAAAATGTATAATCAAGAACTACTCCATGACCACAGCCATTACAAAAAATAGTAGGCCACATATCTTCACGAAGATATTTTTTATTTAGTTTATCTGCTGTTCTTACCTCAGGCATCTAATTTCCCTCCAGATACGCATATAGTTCATGCGGCAGATGCATCTCACCACCAATCTTTGGAGCGCTGACCACCTCACACTGACCTCCTGCGTATTCACGAACAGAGTGAACAATCTGACCAAGGTTCATCTCTGGTACAATTATTTTATTAACTTGACTTGCTAGTTTTTGAATTTCTTTATATGGGAAGGGCCATACAAGTTTAAGACGTAGCATACCAACTTTTTTACCTTTAGCTCTAGCCATTTCCAATGCTGATTCAGCTGGTCTGGCTGATGCACCATAGGTTACAAAAACAGTTTCTGCATCATCTAAATGCAGCTTTTCAACATTCGTAAGTTTATCAAGATCATCGGTGATTTTTGTAGTAATTCGTTTTACTAGTTTTTCATGATCTGGTTGTTTATCAGTTGCTGGAAAACCTTTCTCATTATGAGTAAGACCAGTAACATAGGTGTGGTAACCTGTTCCAAATGTTGGAAAATCAGGGACCTTACTGTTTCTAGTCTGTGAGTTTGTAAAAGGTATGAATTTGTTTTTATCAATTGTGGCAGGAACTCGGTCAATTATCTCTAGGTCTTTTTCATCAGGGATCACTACTCGCTCTCTTAGATGTCCAATTTCTCCATCTGCCATGACACATACTGGGTTACGATATTTTTCAGCAAGGTTAAAGGCATCTATTGTAAAGTCCATACATTCCTGTACATTACTAGGTGCAAGAGCTATTGCCTCAAAATCGCCATGGGTGCCCCATTTAACTTGCATCATATCACCCTGAGCACCAAGAGTTGGTTGTCCAGTTGAAGGACCAGTTCTTTGGATATTTACAATAACACAAGGAGTTTCAGTCATTGCAGCAAACCCATAGTTTTCCATCATAAGTGAAAAACCTGGACCAGATGTTGCAGTCATAGATTTAGCACCGCCCCAGGTAGCACCAATAACTGCAGCAATACTACCAATTTCATCTTCCATTTGCACATATGTTCCTTTAACCCTTGGAAGTCTTCGTGCCATACCTTCAGTAACTTCTGATGCTGGAGTTATTGGATATCCGCCGAAAAATGAACAACCTGCGAGTAACCCACCATAAACACAGGCCATATCTCCAAGGATAAATTGTACTTTATCACCTAAAACGCTTCTTATAAGTTCAGGATCTCGTTTATATTTCATTTGCCTTTTCCTCCAATTGGGCTTAAAAGGGATTTTTTAACATCTTTTCTAACTTCCTCATCAGGAATTACAGTTATTGCTAGATCTGGACATATTAGTTCACAGAGCCTGCAAAAATTACACTCATTTTTTTCCTTGAGTCGCGCTGGATGAATACCTTTCTTATTTAACTTATCTGACTCTTCAAGAGCGCCTACAGGACATCGTTCTATACATATTCCGCAACCTTTACACCAGTCATCTTTAATTTCAATCATTACTTCACCGTCTCTTATAATATATCAAGTGCTCTAGAAATTGCCATTTCACCGCGGTATTCCGGCAAAATAATTGGCGCTGTTTTCTTTTTTCCAGGAGTTGTTGTTTCTACTATTTTATTATATTTTTCAATATGTTTAAGCGACAATTTTCCAACTTGTGCTTTTTTAATATATTTAGTAACAAAAATCCCAGCACGCCGACCGAACACGTTATAGTCAAGTAAAGAATTTCCCATTAAACGATTTTTTCCATGAACCCCGCCGGTTACTTCTCCCGCCGCAAATAACCCAGGGATTTTTGTTTTACATTCTTCATTAATTTCAACGCCTCCGTTCTGATAATGGAGTGTTGGATAAACCAAAATTGGGTGTTTGGTCATATCAATTCCAAACCTTTTGAATTTTCTGAATTCACCTGCAAGCTTAGTTTCAATGGTACCCTTACCATGGATGATATCAATCATGGGTGAATCAAGCCAAACACCAGGCATGTCAGTTGGAGTAACAATACCATTACCTTTTTTACACTCGTTGATAAATGAAGCAGATTCCACATCACGTGGCTCAAGAGGAAAAACAAATGGATCACCATTTTTGTTAATAGGTATTGCACCTAATCCCCTGATTTTCTCAGTAGATAAAATTCCAACAATTGGTTCAGGATACGCATCACCAGTTGGATGTATCTGAATTGTATCAAGGTCTAATAGATTCGCACCTACATGATATGCCATAATCAAACCATCGCCAGTAGCACCATAATGGTTTGTAGTTGGATAATTAGAAAGGTGTAAACGTCCACTACCTCCAGTCGCAAGAATTGTGGCTTTAGCACGAATTACATAATACTCAAATGTCTCAAGATTAAATGCTATACCTCCAGCAACTTGACCTTTATCATCCATTAAAAATTCAATAATTGGACAAAACTCTAAAACAGGTATTTCTAAGTTTCTTGATTTATCCCTAATATTACGCAGAAGTTCCATGCCAGTATAATCCTTACAACTATGCATACGATTACGACAGGTTCCACCGCCAGAAAGTTCTTGAAACTCACCATTTTCCTGCCGATCATACATAACACCTAGTTCTTGATGCCAGTTAATTATTTTGGGTGCATCAAGAGCTAAGGCTTGAGCAAGCTCAGGTTTATTAGCAAAATGACCACCGCCATAAATATCAAGGTAATGTAATACAGGGCTATCCTCAGGACGATCTGCTGCTTGAATGCCACCCTGAGCCATCATGGAATTAGCATCGCCATGACGAAGTTTAGTGACAATCAAAATATTATCTTTATTTACACCGTTTTCATACGCAAAAAGTGCGGCAACCGTCCCCGCGCCACCTCCACCGACAACGAGCAAATCAACATCAAAATCAATTTTACTGAGATCTACATCTTTTGGATTGAGAACCGATTTTGCCTCAAGCAAATCAACAATACCATTATACAAAAGTTTACCTTTATCGACACCAACTTTTAATTTCCGTTTAGTGTCCTCCATATAATCAGGATGATATTTTTTAAGCATCTCTTCTCTTTCCTTCAAAGACATAGGCTTTACAGGTTTGGACATATTTCTTTTACGGTTTGCCTCGACTTTTTTGATAGATTTCATCATATACTCTGGATATCCATCAACCAACATCATATTCTAATCCCCCCCTTGATCCCCTACTTCTTCTGCTTCAATCTTTCTATCACTGTAAACTTTCACGATTTCTTTTTTATCCATCTTCATAAGTTTGTTAATATCAACATCATACACTTTATTCTCAATCTCTTTCAGACGTTTTGCCAAATTTTTTGATCGAGGGTCAATATACTTACCACGAAGTCTTCTAGCAAGCTGGGAAACATGATAATGTTTAATATCAGCAGGACATCTCATAGCACAAAGACCACATTGAATGCAATCAAAAGAGAGTTCGGCGCATTTCTCAATATCGCCACGAATAGCCATCTGAATATATTTCATAGTTTCAACATCTTGAGGGCAAGATTTAGTGCACGTATTGCAAGATACACAACGAGCAATCTCAGGGTACAACTCTAAAATTGTGCTTTCTTTCGGTTTAATTTTTTCAATATCATACTCAGCTTTAGTTGCTGGGACAAAAGGAAGTTGAACTAGATACATTTTATCTTCAACAACTTTCTGACAGGCAAGATCAAAACCAAGTTTTTGTTCATCTTCTAAACGATAAATTGTTGAACATGCTCCACAAAAACCTGCCCTGCAGCCACACCCTCGGATAAACCTATAACCAGCATACTCCAAAGCTTTCATTATTGTAAGACCTGCGGGAACTTTGTAGCTTTTACCCATTATGTATACTTCGACTTTTCCTGCTTGTTTTGCTTTTTTTTCTTTTTTGTTTTGTGATTTTACAAGGACTTTGCTTTTTTGACTCATGTTTTCATCCCCAAACTGTTAAAAATTAATATGTTACCAATTATCTGTTGTGAAACAGTTACCTCTGCTGCTAGCGCATACAAGGCAGTATCCTCCCAATTCAGTAGTAGTATTAATTATATATGTAACTTATAAACTTTTTCATTTTAGATTATCATAATAATAACAATCAACAATCTAATTTGTTAAAATGTACAAAATAATAAATAAAATTTATCATTTTTTTAAAAAATAGAACAAATAATAGAAAAATGATAAAAAAATATTTAATACAAAAACTTATTCATAAAAACACAATGGAAAAAAATGAATTAACAAAAAAAGAAAAAATGATGTTATATGGACTAGTAAAATACCCAAACCTTACTGATAAAAAAATATCAGAAAAACTCAATCTAAAACACTCAACAGTAACATCCATAAGACACCGATTAAAAGAAAACAAATTCTACAGAAGACTAATCATCCCTAGCCTTGAAAGCATGGGATGCAACATGCTAGTGGTAATATACACAAACTTTAGCCCTCTGATCCCGCTAGAAGAACGAGTCAAAATTACTGGTAAAACAATAGAAGTATTTGATGAAATTTTTTTTTCAGTAGGAGAACAAGACAAAGGACTTTCACTAAGTCTATCAAAAGATTATGCAACAATAGGAAGAATAAACGACATTCGAACAAAAACATTTGGTGGAAGAGGCCTACTAGAAGAACAATATCCATATATGATAGTATTCCCCTTTGAAATCAGTAAAATATATCGATTTTTTGACTATGCACCTCTCCTGAAATCAAGTTTTAACATTCAAATAAAAGAAGATGACTCGTTACAAAACCTCTTATATACTACGAAACAAAACATACATTTATCACAAAAAGAAAGTAACGTTTACTGCATGCTTATTGGCTACCCGCAACTATCTGACAGCGATATCGGGAAAAAACTACACGTCTCACGACACACCATCTCAAGACTAAGAAGAGACTTTGAAAAAAGAAAACTACTCAGAAAAATAAACTTACCAGATATCAAAAACCTTGGATTTGAAATAATCGCATTTTACCACATACTATTTGATCCGAGAAATCATCCAGATATGGAAAAAGAAGAAGCATATCCTCTAATGAATGATTCAACAATATTTTTTGCCCGAAGAATGTTTGAAGCATTTATACTCTCAGTATACACTGACTATGCGGATTTCAATAAAGATAAAACAAGAATAATGCAAACACTAAAAGAAAACAAATGGATTGCCAAAGATCCACTGATATGGACATGCAGCCTAAGAGATCTAATATACATTAAAGATTTTATGTTTGCACCTATAACAAAAAAAATAACGGGATGCACCCTTGAACTATAAAAAAAGCGCTTAAATAGTTGCATTTATATTCCCCCTGTCATGAAACTTTTTGAGTATCGGGGGAAGGAACTGTTTGGAAAATATGATATTGCAGTTCCAAACGGAAGGCTAGTAAAAAATAAAAATGATTTTTCAGACTTACATTTTCCATTTGTTCTCAAAGCACAAGTACCCATAGGCGGAAGAGGAAAAGCAGGTGGCATTAAATCAGCTGAAAATCTAAAGGATGCAAAAGAAAAATTTTCTCAGATTATGGGAATGGACATCAAAGGTTTTACAGTAGGAAAAGTACTTGCCGAAGAAAAAGTGAAAATAAAAAAAGAATTATATCTAAGTATCACACTAGATCGATCAAAAAAAATGCCTCTAATCATGGCCAGCCGTGAAGGAGGCATGGACATTGAAAGCGTATCAGATAATAAAATATTCAAAGAACATGTTAACCCATTAATAGGAGTTCAATCTTTTCATATACGCGGAATTGTATCAAAATTAAAACTTGAAAAAGAAGAAGGAAAAGAAGTCGGAAAAGTAATATCAAAGATTTACAAAATGTTTAGAGAATATGACTGCGAACTAGTTGAAATCAACCCACTAATTATAACAAAAAAAGGACATGCAATGGCACTTGATTCAAAAGTCAACATTAACGATGACGCATTATATCGCCATCCAGACATAGTATCAGAAAACATTGAACTAACCCCCCTTGAAAAAGAAGCAAAAGAAAAAGGAATCGCATTCATACAGCTAGAGGGAAACATTGGCGTTATAGCAAATGGTGCAGGTCTTACCATGGCTACATTAGATGCATTAACTCATTTTGAAGGAAACGCAGGAGTGTTTTTAGATCTTGGTGGAACAGATGACCCTGAAAAAGTCAAACAAGCATTTGGCCTTATGAAAAAAGCAAAACCCAAAGTAATATTTTTAAACTTATTTGGCGGAATAACAAAATGTGATACTGTAGCAAAAGGAGTAAAAGCAGTAATTACTCAAGAAGGCATTGAATGTCCAGTGATAACCCGTATTAAAGGATGCAATGAAGATATTGCAAAAGATATCTTGAAAGATGCAGGACTAATTACTGCATCAACTTTACAGGATGCAGCTCAAAAATCAAGTGAAATGGCAGGAGGAAAGTAACATGTCAATTTTTGTAAACAATGATACAAAAGTAGTTGTCCAGGGAGCAACAGGACATCAAGGAGTATTTCATATAGGAGAAATGCTAAATTTTGGTACAAAAGTAGTGGCCGGTGTAACACCAGGTAAAGCAGGTCAAAATGTACATAGCGTTCCAATTTTCAATGATGTAAAGGATGCGGTAACAAAAACTAAAGCTAATACTTCTCTTATTTTAGTTCCAGCAAAGTTTGCAAAAGATGCAGTATTTGAAGCACTTGATGCCGGAGTAAAAACAGTTGTGGTTATCACTGAAAACATACCGTTTCATGATGCAATGGAGTTTGTCCATTATGCCAAATACAAAAATGCTGTATTAATTGGTCCAAACTGCCCGGGTATAGCAAGTCCTGGCCAGAGTAAAGTAGGAATCCTACCTGGAGAGATATTCTTAAAAGGAAATGTAGGTGTTGCCAGCCGCTCTGGGACTTTAACCTACGAAATTGTAAATTCTCTTAGCGAAAAAGGAATGGGGCAGAGCACATGTATTGGTCTTGGTGGCGATCCAATAACAGGTACATCTTTTATTGATTCATTAGATGCTTTTGAAAAAGACAAAGACACCAAAGCAGTTGTTTTAGTAGGAGAAATCGGTGGAACTGCAGAAGAAGAAGCAGCAGAACACATAACAGAGTATATTTCAAAACCTGTTTTTGCGTTCATTGCAGGAAGAACAGCTCCTTCAGGAAAACGTATGGGTCATGCAGGAGCGATTATCGCTCGTGGCAAAGGTACTGCTGAATCTAAAATTAAGACCTTTAAGAAAGCAAATGTACAAGTAGCAGAATTTCCAACTGATATTGCTGATCTAATAGAAGAAAGTGTATAAAAAAAAAGAAAGATTAGTGAAAGCTGGTATTATTAAGAACAACAACCTTCAACTGGTGGCGGACCACCTTTAAACACATAGTTTACTAGATACACGCCGTCACCGACGTTTAAATCACCATCACCATTAGCATCGCCTATACAAAGAGGATCTGGTGCAGGTCCTCCTTTGAATACATAGTTTATGATGAAAACCGCATCTCCTACGTTTACGCTGCCATCATCATTTGCATCACCGCATATATAGGGTGCTTCAACGACGTTTACCAGCGATATTGTTTGATCATTACTTGTATCTTCGTCACCCGGTAGCTGTGTTTTTACCATAATGCCATAATTGCCTGGTTCAGCCTGCCACGATGGAGTAAATTCCACTGGTGCAGTGGAAAGAGCGGGTATAAGTACTTCGGTTTCACAGGTGTATACTGCATCTGAGCTGCGAATAGTACTAATTTCTACATCATCTATGTACCATCCGCTTTCAATTATTGATCGGTCAGATCCAAAATGCCACCGAAGAATTATTACTTCCCCAGCATAAGCTGTTAGATCAAAGGTTATCTGCTCCCAGAATTGTTGATCACGGCCACTGAAACATGGCTCATCTGGTATTGCAGGGTTTCCATTTGAAGCTGCATCCTCGTTATATGGATTTTGATAACTTCCAAGAAGCCCCCATGTAGTTCCTCCATCAGTTGAAATTTTAACGTTTCCGCCATCATATCTAGGTTCAGTGATATACCATTGCCAAAATGACATTTGAACTGGAATTTCACTAGGTAATGGTAATGGAATAGACTCTAGAGTACAGTTAGTGTAGTTAATGTACGATCCATCAAGGTTGATTCCCCAGCAATAGTCTCCAGAATATGCAGAACCTGGTCCTTCAATATGAGTTGGTGTTCCCCATTCCCATAGATCAAGTGTTCCAGCATGGAAATAGCCTCCATCACTGTTTTCAAAGCTTTCATAGTAACCAAGTGATCCACTGAATATCGAACAGTTTACGGTTACAAGTTGTTCTGAATTTCCAAAGTTTTCAACGGTTGCAGAAATTGGACAACTTCCCTCATTAATTTCACCAGATGGTTCATTAATTATCACTGCACCAGCATCAGTATAAGAAATAATTGTAACAGTAGTCTCTAAAGAGTCATCAACAGGATTTTCCTCATCAACAAGATGAGTTGAAATACTAACCGTGTAATCACCTGCATCAGATGCCAACCAATCAGGTGTAAACACAACAACACCACTACTAAGAGCATCTAAGTAAATACTTGTATCAGTTGTAAACACTGTTGTCAATGTTTCATCATATATTTCACAATTAACAGGGATATCATTTCCAAAGGATCCAACGTTTCCAATGGTTGCCTCAATAGTATGCAAACCAGGTTTCTGAGAGCCAGTCGGATAATCAATTGAAACTACACATGCGTCATTTCCTGCAATCACTGAAGAAGAGGAAGAACTTGCATTGTTTGTTTCGTCTTCATCTCCAAATAACACAGTAACTACTTCTATTGTATATTCACCGGGGATTGCATCCCACGGAGTGATAAACTCAATTGTATCTGTTGATATCGCTGGGATATAAAAGCTTTCAAGAGCGGAAAATACAACACTGGAATCCTCATAAACCTTGCATAATACAGGGATGGTTTCACCTTGACCACCAAAGTTTTCCAATGAAGCACTAACATAAATTTCACCTGGCTGAATTACGCCTGTTGGATAAATAACATCTGTACATCCAACATCTGTGAAAGGTTGAATTAAAACAAATATATCTGCAAGATCATTGTTTGGCTGAGAATCTCCCGTAAGAGCGGTTGACACTTCAATTCTATATTCATCTGCTTCAGTTACATACCAATCAGGTACAAAATCAATGTCTATTTGATCAAGAGCAGGAATAACTGGGGAAGCTGATGTACTAAATACTAGTGCCTCTAAACTATTGTAGATGTTAACATTTACAGGAATTTCTTGTTCAACACTTCCAAAGTTTGCAACTGTTGCACTAATTG
>Ga0272442_10003887_pt1 | contig 20695 bp, 15 predicted proteins | sample SSMForm2O_FD_200262 | JGI IMG/M metagenome (GOLD analysis project Ga0272442, IMG submission 200262) | Marine sediment archaeal communities from Little Sippewissett salt marsh, Falmouth, MA, United States - SSM-Form-2O | ecosystem: Environmental > Aquatic > Marine > Wetlands > Sediment ... | reverse complement strand
AAGCGACATCCGTTCCAATCGCCAAACGCTCGACCCCGAATTTCTTTGCGACATAATCCATATGGTCCATCATGACGCTGATGTCCCCCTTGCCTCCCAGGAACCGGGGGATGCAGCAGATGCCCATATAGCCGTCCGTATCGGCCAGAGCGCGAATGACGGCATCGGTTTTGCATCGGTAGTGTTTGTTGAGCGCCCAGCAGCCGGAATGACTGGCCACCACGGGTTTATCCGACGTCTTAGCGGCATCCAGGCAGCTTTGCCAGCCCGTGTGGGCCACGTCCACCAGCATTCCGACCCGATTCATTTCCTTCACGACCGCTTGGCCAAAATCACTCAGCCCGGCGTCGGCCGATTCCCCGCATCCCTCACCAATCGGATTGCGACGATTGTACGTCAGATGGGCCATCCGCCAGCCCAACTGGTAAAACACGCGAATGTAGCGCAGCTCATCTTCCACCGACACCCACCGCTGCGGCAGCGGGACCCCGTTGCCCGAAAAGAGAAGGCAATGGCGATGCTGCTCTCCGGCCCGAACGATATCGTCGGGGGTGGCCGCCTTGGACACGAAGCCTCTCAACCTGTCCGTCACGTAGGTATATCGCGCCAGCCGCTTGATAAGCCGGTCGATCGCGTTGCCCTCCTCGCCGGCGTTCTGAAAAATGCACGTCACGCCCGCCGCCTTCCATGCGGCCATATATTCCGTTCGTTCCCCGATATCGTGCACGTAACGGGTCATCGACATCTCTTCGCGCAGGTCGGTCAATTCCACGCCGGACGCCCCGGCCTCATAAGCCCGCGTCAAGGCCGCACCATCCACGGCCGCACGCGGCGAGAAGCCGTACGACTCGACGACCAGTGAATTCGCATGAAGTTCCAGTCCATGCTCTAATTGTTTGGCAGTCGGCTTAAGAATACTCAGAGCGACCTCGCGGGCCCCGGCGATCTTTTTCTCCGCTGCCTTCTGTCGCTCGGGATCCATTTCAAAAGTTTCGGCCACTGTCTCGGCGCCGGGAACGGCCGTGCCCGCGGCCAGCGATAAAGCCGCACCCGCCTTGAAAAACTCACGTCGGTTCATGAAGCACCCCTTACAAATTATTGATCCTCCCCAAAGCCTTCGGCTTTGAGGCTGCCACCAATGTTCAGATTAGAAAGAGTTATCCCGGCTTGCCGGGATTCCGAGGTTTTGCATTTTACAATTTGATTTTTTAGTTTGGTAGCGGCCTTTAGGCCGCGCCAGGATTTATAGTGTCCCGAACTGTCGGGTGTATTGGGCGTTCTGCTGGATTTGGTTGTCAAAGCGCGGATACATGCCGACAATCACGCCGTCCCTGGGTTTGAGACGCTCGAAGGCGAACTTGAACGCTTCCTGAACCAGTTTTCCCTTATGACACATCCGCCCGGCGGCTAAGATCTTGAAGCCCAGGCAGGGCTGGTCCACTTGCCGGGCCACTTGGGTCATCTCGGCCGGGTCGGCGGCGAAGAACGGATAACCGATCTGGACCGTCACAATCGGCGGCATTTTCTTCAGCTCCTCCGGCGTCCGGGTCAGGTAGTAGAAGCACGTCATGAAGAAATCGACCGGCCAGCCTTCGTCGGCGATCCGTTTAATGCAATCGGGATTGTGGGCCGAGACGGCCGCCAGCACGCCCGCGTCGCGGACGCGTTTGACGAAATCGAGGACCTCGCCGTGCTTGCCTTCCCGGAAGAGCCGGTCGGTGACGCCGCCGTGATGGGCGATGGCGATGGGCCGGGTGCTCTCGACCACTTTTTCGACCGGCATGTTCTGCGACCCGCCGGAATGGAGGCAGATAAACTGCATCTTCGAGCCTCGCTCCCGCAGCGTTCGGAGGACCCCGGCCATCAGCTCGGGACGCGTCCCCTGGTGCGTGTTAATGCCCTCGCGCTCGCACGCCCGGAGAAATTCGACAATCTGCTCGGGCGTGAAATACTCTCTCATGTGCCTATCGAGCAGCGGTCCCAGATACGAGTAGCCGGAGATGGGATTGGAACCGGCGACGAGCCGGGTCACGCGGTGATCGCCGAGCCGGATCGTCGGCAATAGCGGCGCGGGCGGAGCGGTGTTATCCCGTGCGGCGGCGTTGGATGTCTGTCCGAGGGTCAACGCCGTGCCCGTGACGGCGACGGAAAGCTTCGAGAGAAATTCCCGGCGCCCGGTGACGTGTGTTTCATGTCTGTTCGAGTCCATGTCTGCCTCCAATAATTCGTGTCATTCCGGACGTATTGTAACCCTCCGACCCAACGGTTGCCAATAGATTCTCGTTGTCATCCCTGCGAGACGCCTGAAGGTGCTAAGGGGATGCAGATCATTGACCGAGCTCTTCCTTGAGCAGATTGATCTCCGCCTCTAAACGAGTGAATTTCGCCTCGCCCAATTCGCTTTGAGTCGCGCGCCCGGTATCCGCACGCCTCTTCGCCAAGGCTTCGGCGACTTTATATATCTCGACGATTTCCTTTCGGATCTCGATCCGCTCGGCTTTCGTATCGCAAAGGTCCAGCCCGGCCAGCAAGGCCGCTTCTTTGGCTTTCGCGTACTCCGGTCCGCTCACCCGCCCGGCATCGACAAAGACCTTCATATCCTCAACTCTCTTCTCCAGAAGCTGCTTGCGCTCCAAAAGCAATTCGCGCAGTCGTTCTTGCGTCGCCTCCCCGGCCGCCTGTGCTGCTCTTAAAGTCGTTCGCTTTTCGCCGATTAAAAATACCGCCGAAGCCGCGATGAATACAAATGCTATAAGGACCACTCTCAATGATCTTGACATTTTAAGCTCCTTTCATCTTGCGCACGGATCGGGAATCACCGGGTGTCGATTTATTTATCTCTGCCTGAAGCCTTGCGAAGCTTTTCGAGCAGTTCGGGATCAACCGGCTGCCCCAGGGCCTGGGCTTCATAAATATCCTTCCAGGCTTTGTCGTATTCTCTCTGATAGGTGTAGGCGCGCGCCCGGCCTCTGTAGGCATCCGTGGCTGTCGGGTCTATTTCAATGGCCTTGCTGTAGTCGGCGATGGCCGGATCGTAGGCGCCTTTGTTTCCATAGGCCATCCCGCGAGAGATATAGGCATGGGCATCCGTGGGGGTTAGCTCGATGACCTTGGTGAAGTCGGCGATGGACAGGTCGAATTTGTCTTTGTCGTTATAGGCCATCCCGCGAATCACGTAGGCACGAGCGAGCTTTGGATCGATCTCAATGGCCTTGGTAAGCTCTGAGAAGGCCTGATCGTATTGGCCATTCTCATAATGGGCTTCTCCCCGATCGTAATGGTCAATGGCGGCGGCGGATTTGTCTTTGCATCCTGTGACCAACAGGCAAACAAGCAACCCCAGCCACATCTCTACTATTTTAAACACGGCTTTATCCTGAACACACATCATAACGAACCTCACTTTCCTCTATCAAAACCTGTCATTATGAAGCACAACGCATCGAAAAATAGTCCCCCTATGGAACAGGCGTACTTATAGCCATTCCCCCTATTTTCTTTTTGTCTTCGTTCTTTTCGACTTTGTTAACCAAGGCACATCAGGCTTACCATGAAATCGACTTGCGATCCAGCGCCATGTGGGAAGCTGGGTATAGCGTACAGAAGAATAGAGACGCAAAGAGCCGATTAAAAGCGCAATAACGGCTATAATGACAACAAGCACGCCTAAGCCTTTGAGTTGCGACGTCTGGTCGCCGTCACTGCGTTCTAAAAGACGCAACCCGATCACCGTGATTGCCGTTAATAGGATGACAAGCACCAACGGGATAATCCAAAGGAATAACACAGGTCGTGTTGGTTTGTTTTGTTTTTCTTCGTCATCAGTGCTCTTGGATTCCATTTTGATTTCTCGAATCCCCCCGATACTCTACCTACTTTATTTCCCCTCCAATTCACGATTATCGTTGATTCTTAAATCATTCGCAGTACCCGAAGCCCCCGCGCAGTAAGGCCGCGAGCCAAAAGGCGAACGTAATGACGCTGACTGCCAGGCCCGCGATGGCCCATCGGGACGTCTCTTTGATGATGGCAAAAAGACCGACCGCAAAGAAGACCGGCGGACCGAATATGATGAGAATCCCTCCAAGGGTTCCGAACAGAGCGCCTCACCCGAAGCCCGGAAGTCCCAGCATTTGCACAACCGCAAAAAACCACGGCGACAAAGCCAGATAGAAGCTGGTCTTCCCAATGTTATCTGATTTCATCCTGTTGCATTCCCTACAGATATACAACGAAAACCAAAAATGTAAGGACATTCCTCATTCAAGCGGTGTTATCCATACCATTAGATTCTCGAATATATTGAATCAAGGCTAGCATTTTGTCTTTCAAGTCTAAAACAGTAAAATCTGCTTTCTTATCAACGATACGACTTGCAAGTCTGATTTTGTCAGCAACCTTATATTGATCTTCTCCCTTTTTGCGAAACTTGATACAGCTTTCGTATTCTGAATATTCAATAATCTCGATATCTTCCCCATATAAATCAGTTAATGTTTCCTTTATTAAGTCCGATTTTAAATAATTTTCAATTTCCTTCCCCTGTGTTACCCAAGCAAAATCGGAAACTTTCTCAAACTCACTTTGAACTCTTTTCTTAGTATCATTGATTTCGTCGTCTTTGGCTTTTTTATCACTGTCAATTACAATCCCCATATGTCTATTGAGGTGTTTTAATTCTATGAAATCTCCGACGCACTCTTCGTCTGCGCTCAAGTGACTTAATAGTCTGCCACCATAAAACATGATTGAATAATGAACACCTTCCATTAAACTTTCATCTTTAGAATGAATCCAATGATTAATGTAAATCCTGTCGGAAGGCCCCTCAACCCAAATGATACAATTTGCCTGCAATAGATCACTCGCTTTATAACCGAGTTCGTCGCAGATCTTAGATTTCTGTGAATCCGCAAACGCTAAGTCCACAACCGACTTGCCCTCTTCAAGGCGTATATGGAAGATAGCAACATCAGAGGTGTCAAGTATATGAGCCGAATGTGTCGCAACAAAATACTGATTATTTGTATTCTTTGACAGATAGTTCAGTAGCTGTTTCTGCAACGATGGGTGTAAATGGATCTCAGGTTCTTCGATGCAAAGAATTTGGTTTTGAAGAACTGTTGCGGCAGATGCCAATATTATCACCTCATGTATACCTGTACCAAGCGAGCTTAATGGCAAGGTACGTTCGTCCATCGAAACTTGTATGATGTCTTGGTCGCTCGGTATTTCTATCCTTGCTGTTGTATTCCCGGTTACCGTTTGTAGAAAATGGTTAATCTTCTCAAACTGTTTTTTAAGTTCTGGCTGGTCATATCGTGGCTTCTCAAGTCTCGCTAACTGTTTAACAAGACCTTTTCCACTCATTAATTCATCGTCTGACTTACCACTTCCATCAATTATTTCTCTTATCGCTGGAATAAATGAAACTTTTACTTCAAACAAGTTCAATGGCCTCAGACTATTTAATGTTTCCGGGATCCAATGAGCTAGTGGACCGCCACCACCTTTACCAGTTAAGCATGCCCAAGTGTCACGCCACTCATTATCCGAAAGAATTTTCGCGTCAAGAAACTCCTCGGATGTTCCTTCATCACTAGCTTTATGTAAAAACCAAATAAGCTCTGTTCCTTTTGTGAGCAAATCCGAAGTTAGAATTGTCCGAACTTTATCTAATACCAGCTGAAAATTCTTACTGTTCAGTGAAAGCCTCTCCATTAACCGCTGATAAAGGTGACTCTCTAAGCGTAATCCAATTTCGCAGAGATTTTCAGTTGTCGGCTCTCCTACAGGCCTGTCTATTTTCTCTAAGTTAGGAGATTCACCCTTAGCTATACTAGGATAATGATCTTTTATAAATCTCAGAACATTCGATTTACCTGAATTATTTTGACCAATAATCAAGTTGATTTTCTTGAACGGGCCAATTCGTTGAACTTCCCGGCTAAAACTCCTGTACCCTGAAATGCCTATGCCGTCAATGAACATTTTTTCTTCCTATAATATAGAATTTTATTGCTGCCGCTCTTAATCCCATCTGAAGTTTGCCACCCAAGGTAACTCGACAATCTTCTTGACGAAATTCATTTGTCGCCCGAACAACTCGCATTTTTACGTCCGTCATTTGCTGGTTCCTCGATCGCTGCCGTTTGATATTATATCCCCTGGTCCGGCTGGGAACAAAGAAATTCTAAGAGCGTGTGTGAGAAGTCGATTTATCGTAGCATGGGCATCCCTTCGGCTGCGCTCAGGACAGGCTTGCCCATGAGTCGCAGGGCCATCCTGGCCTTGTCATTTGTCGTCTTCCACGGACGAGACGCCCGTGCTACTTCTCACACACGCTCTCACAGTAGGCTACAGTCCTTGGGACTCCTTACGGAGAATTCACAAGGCAGGAGGCAAAAGGCCTTCGGCGTTGATGATTGTTTCATTTTTTTGCGGAGTTCGTGAAATCGGCGGTTATTGTTGTTTTCAAGAGTCCGCATGGGCAGCAAAGCTGCACCATCCTACATAACGTGTACGTTCGTACTACAATCCTGTAACTTCTTGTTTTTTATGCGCGTTTTTTCTTATGACCTGCTGCAATACTATTATGTTCAAAAGTTGCCCAGGGCAGGCACAGGGGCCTGCCCCTACGATTCGCCGGCAGCCTGGTTGCCCGTACGATTTACTCCGTCCATTTGCGCTGTTTCGATTTATTTCTTATACTTTTACTGGATACTGAATTTGCAGGATTCGTGTTGGCGAGCGCACGTCGAATGGCGCGTTCCACAGGGATAGCCAATGTAACAATGAGAGGAGTACTATTTTAGGCCTTCAAAAGCCGGTCTTACCAGGGGGACAATCAAGATGAGTGATGTTATCAAACGTAGAGAGCGTATGAAATTTGGGTTTATCGGACTCGTGATCATAAGCTGCTTCTTGCTTATTGTCTCGGCTGTTATTCGAATCAACAGCATCAGAGCGACGTCCCAGCCCATTTCCAAAATGAGTCACAATCGTACCCGGGTGTCCGATCTGGAGGTTGTCAAGGGACTCCGGCAGCAGATCGTCGAGGAGTCCGAAACGCTCGCCGCCGGAGAGGCCGCTTCTGAGCCGGAGCTTTCGGAGGAACCGAACGTCGAGAGCGTCGAGACGTCCGAACCGCCTCGGGTCGCAGAAAGCCGGACGGAAGAAATCGAGCCAACAGAGCCCGAAGAACTTCCGGCCGCACCTGAGCCGCAGGCCGTCGAGGATACCCAGTACGAATCGCCGGCGGAATCCACGCTTGTCGTGGATGCAGAGCCGAAACCCGAGTCTGAAACAATCGAAGAACCGGAACCCGACGTTATCGAAGGCGCAGAGACGCCAGTCATCGAGGACATCGACACGGAAGTCTTTGCGGAAGCGGAGCCCGAAGAAACCCTTGAGGTATCCGAACCGGACCTTGTCGAGGAGCTTCGCTGGGCCATAATGGAAGAATCCGCATCGGTTGCGGCTGAAGCAGAAGAGATAGCCTCTGAGCCGGAGCCTCTTGAGGAACCGAACCTCGAGCCTGAAACGATAGTAGAACCCGCTCTCGACGCGATCGAGGAAGACGACACGAAGGTCTTTGCAGAAGCAGAGTCCGAAGAAAGTCTCATCGACCCTGAGCCGTGGTTTGGCGAGGAAACCCCGTATGAGTGGGCTGAAGAATCCACGTCTGCGGTGGAGACCAAGCCCGAGATCGAGATCGTCGAAGAACCGCAGATCGAGGTTATCGAGGAAGACGACATTGAGGTCTTTGCAGAAGCAGAGTCCGAAGAAAACTTCATCGAGCCTGAGCCGTGGTTTGCCGAGGACACCCCGTATGAGTGGGCTGAAGAATCCACGTCTGCGGTGGAGACCGAGCCCGAGATCGAGATCGTCGAAGAACCGGAGATCGAGGTCTTTACAGAAGCAGAGTCCGAAGAAAGTTTCATCGAGCCTGACCCGTGGTTTACCGAGGACGCCCGGTACGAGTCGGCCGTGGAGTCCACGGTTGAGGTGATTGATACAGAACCGACGCTCGAACCTGAAATGATCGAAGAACCTGACGTCGAGGTGATTGAAGACACTGAAGCTCAAACCATCGAGGAAGCCGACGCCGAGGTCTTTGCAGAGGTGGAACCTGAGGAGCCGCTTGTGGCGTACGAAATGGAGGTCGTCGAGGAATCTCAGCCGGAGATCATCGAAGAGCCCACATGGGTCGTTACTGAAGAGGCATACGCCGAGCCGGAGCGTCTTGAGGAGCCGAATGTCGAGGTGATCGAGGAGACGGGGTCGCGAGCCATCGAGGAAACCAACACCGAGGCATTGGCAGAGGTGGAACTCGAAGAGATCCTTGTGACATACGAAATGGACGCTGCCGAGGAACCTCGCCCGGAGACCGTGGCCGAAGAGGACGTGGAGGAACGGGAATCTCTGTTCTCATCCCTTATTCAGGAGATTTTCGGAGAATACGAAGCTACAGATGTCGAGGACGCCGCGACAGAACCCGTTGAAGCCGCGACACCGGAGGTTACCGAAGAACCCCGGCCCGAGGCTTCCGTCATCGAAGAGGAAACCGATTCCGTATCGCTGCGCCTTACTCACATCATGAGCGGCAAAGCCGGTCCGGCCGCGGCGAAAGAGCCGCAGGTAGAAACCGTTAAGGAAGTTAAGCCTGACGAGAAGACACCTAAGCCGGAAGCTAAGAAGGATAAACCTCGCCGGAAGACCGTTGAGCAAAAGAAATCCGTATTCTCATACCTTCAAGGGATACTCAAAGAGTCCAAATAGGAATGCGTAACAAGGGCCAATGACATAGATAATCCTTGACGCTTGACGATCTGTTCATGGTGGGATAACATGCCCGCCATGAACGGATATGCCCTATGGCTCCTATTGTGTCTTTTGAGCGTCTCTACTATCGCCGGGGAAAATCCGAAATGGGGCGATACGCGGTCGAGAGACTGGCCGGCGGAATGTAAACAGATCGCCATACCGTCAACGGCAGACGGCAAGCAACAGCCGGCGTATTTTTTCAGGTGTATCAGCAAAAACCCTCGGCCGCTGATCGTGAGCCTGCACACCTGGAGCGGCGATTACAGACAGAAAGACGCGTTGGCCCCGCAGTGCATTGCCGACGATTACAACTACATTCATCCGGACTTCAGGGGCCCGAACCGAACGCCGGAAGCGTGCGGCAGCGACCTGGTAATCAGCGACATCGACGACGCCATCGATTACGCCATCAATAACGCCCCCGTGGATACCCGTTCCATCCATGTAATCGGCGTCAGCGGCGGCGGCTACGCCACGTTACTGACCTATATGAGATCGAAGCACACCATCCGCACGTTCTCCGCCTGGGCGTCCATCTCCGATATCGAACGATGGTACTACGAATCGGAAGGCAGAAAGAGCAAATACGCTAAAGACATTGCGATGGCCACGACCGGAAAGAAATTCTCCGGCGACACGTACACGATGAATCCGGAATCGGCCCGGCAACGTTCGCCCCTCCTGATGCAGACGCCGGTAACGAAACGGGCCGGCAGCAAGCTCTATATCACCACCGGGATTCACGACGGCTACACGGGTTCGGTGCCCATCACCCACTCGCTCCGATTCTACAACAAGGTCGTGAACGACTTCGACGCCTCACAAAAGGACGCGCTGATCCCGGACGAGGACATATTGGAGATGGTGGTATCGAGAAATTTCAACACGCCCCGAAAAGACACGCTCGGCGGCAAAGTCGTTCATTACCGAAAGCGTTTCAGCGACAAGGTGCAGTTAACCATCTTCGAAGGTACCCACGAAATGCTGACCGACGTCGCTCTAAACCACGTAAGAAACGCAAAGAAATTCTGGCCGTCGGCGATTCCAACGGCGCCTTCAGCTATGGCTGGGTCCGTCAACTGGCCCACCTTCGCTTTCACGACTGGATTTACAACACCGCCATCTCGGGCAACACCGTCGGTTTCGACAACAACAATAATGAGAAGCTGAATACCCTCCGGAATATCGATCGGTATATGAATGAAGCCTCCACGCAACTGAGCGGCCTCGACGCTATTATCATCATGTTAGGTTCCAATGACTGTAAGGCAGTATTCACCGACCGCCTGGAACGCGTCCCGGAGAACCTGCACACTTTGATCCACAAAATCAAATCGAACGCGATATACAAGCAATATCAGCCCACGATTGCCATCGTGTCGCCGCCGCCTTATGGCCCCGATGACATGCTCATCGCGAAGTACCGTCACGGCGGCGAGCGCATTGCAACCCTCATCCCGCAATTCAAGACCCTCGCCGAACGAGAACAATGTATTTACATCAATAACTACGATCGATTAAAAGGAATCTTCGAACACGTCACCACCGACGGAGTGCACCTGACGCTCGAAGGCCAAAAACTCATGGCAACCATCATCAACAAGGCCCTAAATGAATTTTTACCACAGACGCCGTCCCTTCGATGAATTCCATTCGGCCCGAGCTCATGGCCGAGGGCAAGATAAGCATACTAAAACCATAGTCCAATCCATTTTCACTTTCGTATCGCCTCTTTCACTGTGGCGGATACGAGGATCTTCATCGTGTCGTATATTTTTATTTGATGATCTTCCTGCTTAAGCATTATTTGTAAATCGGTGCATGCAAGTAATAGATGAGCAACCCCTTTCGCCTCAAATTTATCGATGATCTCATCCATTGCTTGTTTATCATTAATCGTCTCTTGATTATTGACTAAGTGAACGATCGACTTATCGACTTTGACTTGATCCTCTTCGTCGGGTATGAATACTTCAATCCCTGCTTCTTCCAGCGCTGTGGAATAGAGTTTGCTTTTAATGGTCGTAGAGGTCGCCAATAGAAGTATCTTTTTCGCATCGTTTTTAACCAGATACTTCGTCGTTTCTTTTATAATACTTAAGAACCTGATATCCACTTCCCGTTCCAGCTCGTCGAAGAAGATATGAACGGTATTGCAGGGTATCGCCACAAAATCGGCTTTCCCCTCTTTCAGATGCCTGGCCCCGTCAATTAACTTATCGAGGTAATACTCTTTGTACTCACCGTTTTCAATAAACCGTTCTTCCTTCTCGAGATTGAGCGGAACGTTCCAGAGCAATATAGAAGGCCGGGTATTTTCATATTTTAAATACTCCTCGATAACATCCAGGTAGAAATCAGCGGATGAATGGGGTCCCATACCTCCCAAAATTCCAATCGTTTTAGACGTTACGTCTGATTGTGCGGAAATAGAGGACCCCCCACATTCATTCGTGGAAGTACAACTTGTTGTGAAAATAAAAAGGGCCAGGAGAATGAACAGTTTTCTCTTATAGTTGAAATAAAACATATACGATTGGACCTTTCTGTCTAAGACGAATATTATTGCCATAATTGATCGTCGCTCGTCTATTGTATTTAGCTGACAACGAACGTGCAACCCGTACCTTACGCATATCCGCTATCCGTACTTCTTTTCAACACAAACGAGAAGAAATGAGTAAAAAGTCCCCTGAATTCCAAAAGAGTCACTGCGCCGCAGCCACGATTTCAACGCCACTCAGTATCGTCTTGCCTTGCTGTTGTTCGAGTTCGATCTTCAATGAGCCGTCGATTTCGATATTCTCGAATTGCAGGGCAACGGACCTCATGCGACCGCCCGCGGCTTTGGCGATGTCGAAGTTCTCGGCCACAGTGCGACTGTTCATAACGATGTCAAATCGCCGCCCTCCCGGATCGTCGTGATCGGGTTCGGCAAAGTAGAGGCGAACGGTGTAAGTCGTCGATCGCAAATTCCGTATCGTGATTGCCGAGACTCCCTCCACGCCCGACGCGGCAACCCACGGCCAAGCGGATCCGCTCTCGATCCAAAGCGAATGATGGTAATAGAACTCGGCCGACGACGGTTCAACCTCGATCTTCAATTCCGGCGACGGGCCACCTCGACTCGGGTAGTCCAGCCACAGGGTTCCCTCTTCGGTCATGCGGTCGCCCGGCGCCCCGAAGTTGACGCCCGCTCGCACGATGTCGGTAGCCGTCCCCGTCCCCCATGCGGCCCATTGTTCGTACTCGGGCGGCATCGGCACCAAAGCCAGCCCCGTGGGCAACGGATAGCTACACGTGCAGCCTTCGTAGAAGTAAGGGACATTCAGCAAACCACACGCCGGAATGATGCTGTTCGTGCATCCGGATCTCGGGCCGCTGATGTAGCACGTACCACTCTCCAGCCGCTTATCATAGAACGCTGCGGTTCCCGATCGCATCGTATACAAGTAGCCGTAATCGACCCCTCCATCGCAGCCATAGCTCTTGGGAAATGTTCGCGGCTCGATCTTACCCGTGAGCGGATTAACGCGATTGCCGGCGGCCGGTTTTCCCGGATTCCAATCATCCAACTGATAAGGCGGCCGATACTGGTTTGGCTGAACGGCCCGGCGATCGCGATGAGGAAACTCGATGTCTGCGCCCAGTCGTTCCTTTGATGTCAGCACCCGGCCCGTGTACACGTCGCTCAGCACGCGAGGCAGCAACGTGTAAGGGACCTCCTTGCCTTCACGGTGGCGGGCCATCCAATCTTTCACGTACGAAATCATCACGCCATCGACAAACATCGGTTGCGGCGACCGCTTGAAATGTCCCAGTGTGTCGTCGAACCAAAGAACACTCATAGGTGCTTTGACTCGCTCATCGTGGCTTGACCAGCCGCCCGTGTAGTTTACAGCGCCCGGCAGGGGTCCCTGACGACGAACAACGGTCATGCCCGTCGTTCGTTCAATCGCGAAGCTTTCGGTATCCCGATCTACCGCGACCAGCCGAGCGTGGTCGTCGTCCAACAGATTCACACAGGCCGTACCGCCGTACGGTCGTAAGACGTCGAAGACGGACATCCCGATCTCAGCGGCGTCTCCGTTGGCCAACCAATGGGCGCCGTTGATGACGGCAACACTCGCCATGTACGGCGGATACTTGATCTCGCCGGGCCCGCCCACTCGAAACGAGACGCGTTTGCCGTACAGACCCGCGGCGTCGAATTTCTGCCGGAGACGTTCGATCTTGACGACATCCGGATCGATTGCGATGACGTGAAACTCGGTTAGCGTGACAAGCGTCTCCAGAAAACCGTGCTCAGCGATCCCCAACATAAGTGCGTAGCCATGCCGGTCGTCAATGGCATCGAGGACCTGTTTACCGAAACGAGACGAGTTGTCGTATTTCATCGGAAGTGTTTCGACCTTCAGTGGATAACGCGTAACGGTCTTCGGCTTTCGCGCCCCAAAGCAGTAGAGTTCTCCATCCAAAGTCACAACGACCAGCTTTCCGTCGGCAACAAGCAATGTGTGAACCTCGCCTTCGACACCGGGAAAATCATCGCCGAAATGGAACGGTTGCTCTCCCGCATGGATTGTCGTTCGCACGTCCGGCTCTCCCGGACCCTGATAGATCTTGTCTTCGTGGAGATCGCGGTTGATGTTGGCGTCCTGCACGACTTTGCCACGTCGGACGTCCGCCGAAGTGAACCAGCCGCCCGGAATGCGTCCGGGCCTGGGCAATACAAGGGACAAGAGCTTGCCGGATCGCACGTCGAAATGAGCGGGAACCGCCTGACCACACGGCACGACCAGCTCGTTGCCGTTGACAACCAAATAACCCTGTGGTGTCACGCCCCCAAGCGATTTGGCGGCGTGCGGATGCTGGCCGTAAACGTAGCCGCAGTCATCGTTCAGCCAGACGACTCGCCCGGTTTCGGCATCGAGCGAGTAGAGGAACACACCCTCGAACGGCCACACACCCGCCGCGAAGTAAATCTTTCCGTCATGCAAAACAGGTCCGCCCCGGACGGGCCAAACCGAGATCAAACGCCCATTGCCCAGGATTGTCCGTTCGGACGGCACAGCACGGAACTTCCAGAGCAGCCGACCGTCTTCCGCGGCCAGGCAGTACAAGTGCCCGTCGTCCGATCCAATGAAGATTCGATCCTTCCACGCGACCGGAGCCAACCGCACGGGGCCGCCGGTGTAAAATCGCCATTTCTGCTCGCCGGTATCGATATCCAGGGCCGTTACACTGTCGTTTCGCGATGAAGCGATGAACATCGTTTTATCCAGAACGACCGGTTCATAACCGGCATCGAACTGAATCCGCTTCGTTCGAAAAGCCGGCTTAAGCTTCGGAAGCTGACGCACCCACGAAAGATGCAGTGAGTCCGGCAAGGTCTGCGAAGTCCGAGCACTCCGGGCCGCGTCGTATCGCCACATCGGCCAGTCCTCAGCCGAAGCAGTAACCGCGACACAGGCAAAAACCAGTGAGATAGCCACCAGAGCCAGGCGAGAGAACATTCGTCGCATCGCCCCGTCTTTACCGTGTGAGTCTTGCAATGCCGTACGCGGGAAGGTCTTCAAACGTTGCTTCACGATGATCTCCTGGAATATCTACGTTGGCTTTTCCGAAAACGGTCGTGTCATTAAAAGGCAATGGATAGGCATTTTGATTTTTCCACCATAGGAATGATTATACTCCTCTAAAGCAAGGCGAATCAAGGGGAAAACCAACCATGATATCATGATTGAGAGGGAATTTAAAGTGTACACCTGCCCGATAGAACCAGCGACGGGATCTTAATTCGCAATTCCTAATTGAATATATAGCGGCCCGCCCGGTCCCAGCGGGACACCGATCACCATCCAGATACACAGCAGGAGTATCCAGGAGATAAGAAAAAACACACTATAAGGCATCATCGTTGCGATGATCGTGCCGATACCGTTTTTTTCATCATACTTTTGTGAGAAGGAAACGATCAGGGCAAAATAACTCATCATCGGTGTGATCAGATTGGTGACGGAATCACCGATGCGAAAAGCCACCTGGGTCAAAGCCGGATGATACCCCAGGAGCATGAACATTGGCACAAAAACCGGCGCCATGATGGCCCATTTCGCCGACGCGCTGCCCATAAACATGTTGATAAAGGCAGACAGAAACACAAAAGCCACAATCAGCAGAATCCCCGTCAGGCCGATGTTTTTCAGGAACTCCGCTCCGTGTATCGCCAGAATAATACCGAGCCGGCTGTATTTGAAGAAGTACACAAACTGGGCCGCAAAGAAAACCAGAACAATATAGTTCGACATGGGTTTCATACTGTTGACGATATGCTTTACGAAATCCTTGTCGTTCTTAACGGACCCGACGATCAAGCCATAAATCAAACCGGGCACCAGGAAGATCAGCAAAATCGCCGTAATGATGCCGGCAAAAAACGGAGAATCAAGCACCTCCTGGGTCTCTGGATTCCGTAATATCCCACCCTTAGGAAAAACCGCTACGAATAACACGACAATAACGCCGATCAGCCCGATCAGCGCGCCAAGTAGCGCTTTTTTCTCCCGACGCGTGAGTTTCTCAACCAACCCTTTCTCCGCCGAGCCTCGATACGCTCCCAGCCTGGGCTCCACGATCTTTTCGGTGATCCAGGTGCCGACCGCCGTGATCGTAAAGGTCGAAACACACATGAAATAATAATTTACCGTCGGATTGACCGTGACCGAATCATCAATAATATGCGCCGCCGCTTCGGACAGACCCGCCAAAACCGTATCGTTGGCGCCCACCAGGAGGCTGGCGCCGAACCCGCCGCTGACACCGCAAAACGCGGCCGCCAGACCCGCCATGGGATGCCGGCCGATCGCGTGATAGATCATCGCACCTAATGGAATCAACACCACATAGCCGACCCCCCCGCCGACCGAAGAAAGCACCCCGGCTAACACAATGGCCGCCGTAACAAGCCGCGCGGGCGCATGAAGAACCAGGGCTTTAATCGTGGCCGCGAACAATCCCGATCCTTCCGCGACGCCGATCCCGATCATCGCCGCGAGGACATATCCCAGGGGCGGAAAAGTCACGAAGTTCACCATCACATGGGTATACATCCATCTCAGTCCCTCCGGGCTCAACAGGTTATTAACGGTGATCACCGACTGGTCACCCGGATGAATGGCTTGTACCGAGGCCATCTTCGCCAGCCAGGATACGAGCACAACCAGCAGCGCCAGCAAGGCAAAAAGGGTGGCCGGATGGGGGAGTTTGTTGCCGATCAGTTCGATCAGGTCTAATATTTTCTTAAATGGCCGTACAAAAACGGAGGTCATGCTATCCAGTGTACAGTCTAATCCCAATCCTGCCAAGCAGATCGTAATTCTTTTGACGGGATAACAGGATTTATGCAGTCTTTTGCCTTCGATGTTCGATATTGGAAATTCGATATTGGTTATTCAATACAACGGTCTTGCCCCACCAAAACGTAGGGTGCGATGTTTCGCACCATTTCAATCTTCGACAGGATTCACAAGATTAACAGGATTTGAGAAATAGGTATGATGTCCCCCGAATCTTAAGGCAGAGACCTTTCATTTTGACAAAACTTATTTCATAAGGGCAGACCCCGCGTTTTCCCCCCGGATGAATGGCCTGGACCGAAGCCATCTTGGCCAGCCAGGACGCGACGACAACGAGCAGCGCGAGCAAGGCAAAAAGGGTAGCCGGGTGGGGAAGTTTGTTTCCGATCAGTTCGATCAGGTCTAATATTTTCTTAAATGGCCGTACAAAAACGGAACTCATGCTTCTCGTTCCCTATACTGTCGATTCATGCGTCCGCACAGTGTACAGTCTTATCGTAGCCCTGCCAAGAAGATCGTAATTCTTTTGACTGGATAACAGAATTAACAAGATAAATAATCCGGTTTAGCCACAGATTTCACAGGTTAACACGGTTTCAAAAACCCAAATACTATTCACTAACGACCAACGACAAAGTATTGCCACAGAGGACTCAGAGGACACCGAGCAATAGTCAATAATCATTTATCAATAATCAATGTTATGCCCCACCAAAACGTAGGGCGCGATGTTTCGCACCATTTCAATCTTTGACAGGATTAACAAGGTTTACACGGTTTGAGAAATAAGTATGATGTCCCCTGATTTCCACTATTTCAATCCTTCTTAAATTGTTTCATGAAAGAACCGGCATCCGTGTCAGGCTTAGGTATTTGTGCACGTTTTATCTGGCTTAAGAAATCATGCTCGAAAACCGGATAAACTGGTTCTGCCTTTGTTATATTTGGCACAACAACTCCTCCCTGGTCCGCAATCGCGCTTTGTAAGACACCGAATACTTTCCCCGTCTTCAGGGAGAAGACAGGCCCGCCACTATTACCGGGAGCAGCGGTTAGATTGAGTTGAAAGCCCTTTAAATACTTTTGGGGCGTGTTGGGAGCTGGAATTATTGAACTGACTATTCCCGTTGTGAATGAACTGGTCGCTGTTCCAATCTGTTCATTCAAGTAATTTCCCAAGGGGAATCCACAAGTTGCTATTTCATCGCCCTCACAGACATTTTGAGAGTCTTCAATTTCTATAAACGGAAAACCAGTTGGAAAGGCCGCGTGCGGCACCACCCTTATTCCGGCGAGATCGAAGTCGGTCTTTGCCATACAAATAGTGGCCTGAGTGGGTACTGCGAGAAGTTGGTCATGTTCGAAGTCAGTTCGATAAAAGATCACAAACGGTATGTGTCGGTGTCTTATCCAACCTCCTCTTATGCCTTCTTTCGAGTCTACCTTCTCAAGATCACCAATTTGCTCAATCAAAGGTTTGGCCATAAAAGCGGAAAGTACGTGCTCACAGGTGACTATCACTCCAAGAGAATCAACACAGAATCCAGATCCTATAATAACAAATGGACACTTGCCGTCACCCTTGTCGGCCATGATGGCAAGGGCAACAGTCGCAGCTTTAATGGAATTAAAAATAGCTCTTCTTTCAGGCATATTTGTCGGCGTTTTATATACGCACAATAACCAGCATTTAGTGGTTGTCCGTAGTTATTCTATTTTTTGAAAAAGGTTGACCGCAAATATCCTTTCCTTGCGTATTCCTCAATTTTTCCAAGCAGTTTTTTGCTTATAACAACGTCAGGATATACTCCTGTAGGCGAGAAAGAATAATTGACCATAATGGAAGCAAAGGCGTCGGCATACATCTCATCAACCAACTCGAATCGAACCATATATAATTCAAGACCAACTTCTGGAATTAGTGCGGGATATACTTTCCTGTTTCCTTCAAGAGGAGGCCAAGAATAGCAGTGACCACACTCATGGGCGACTCGAAATCTTTCCAATTCTTTGTCATCACTTCTCGCATAATGAATAAAATAGTGTCGGAAATCTTTTTTAATGATTTTTTTGGTCCCCCTCCGGTTGCCCGCAATCAAGGATATCGGACAGATTGCCAAACAGGTGCTTGAGATTTCTGATGTAGTGATTGGCTGAATTATGATTTGGCAGGGTAGTATTTGTTCGATAACATTTACGATACTACACATCGGCATAGTTTTCAGCTTGTCGATGATTTCCTGACAATCTTCTCTTGCCTTTTCAAGTATACGCGCCGGTATAACAGACACGATCTTTCTCCTAAGAGCTTAAATGAAAAATATGCCAACAATAGTCAGGTATTCAATAGTTATCATGATTTGGCCTTCGAAGAAGTGTAATACTCAAGAGCCTTCTCAAAACAACACTTAAAATCTTCATTGTGATTCTCTACGTTTTGTATAGTACTCAGAGATCCTTTAGTGAAGTAATTTATCCAAATGGCAAACCCAGCCCACTGTAGACGGTATTCTCCTCGTCTGTTTGGATTTCTGAGGATGATATTCTTATCTGCTAGAGCCTTGATAGCGTTATCCAAGGTCGACACTTTTCCCCTGAACCTTTCTCGGATATAATCTTTGGAAATCCAATTGTTCCAGCTAGTGGACATAATCCGCAAAACGTGTCTATATGCATCTTTCTTTATCTTGTTGAAGTACATGTCCTTATAATATTTATCACCAATCAGATCAAAGGCCCCTCCCTTATCAAAAGCAGCAATGCTAACATCGCTTTTATCAATGATATTGTCCTCGTCAACTGCATAGGAAGTGTATCCAAATTGCTGAACAAAATGCGGGTATCCTTCAGAGAATCCAACTATTAGATCAAGGGCTTCTTCTGTAACTGTTACATGGTCTGTCTGCTTTTTGTTCGCCTCTTCAAGCCCTTGTCGAATAACTGACCTGACATCTCGCCCAGAAAGTGGAGCGAGCTCCAACTCTTCAAACAGCCTCAGTGCAGATTTGTGGCTATCTAAGAGAACTGTGCGGACAACAGGTAAGCCCCCAAGTACCAATAGAATATTATGGCTAGCTTCTATGATTGACTTCTCAGATAGCTCTTTAACCAAAGTTCCCAAATCCAGGTGTTCAGATGCATTGTCGGCTTCGTCAATAAAGATCACAAGTCCGTCCTTCGGATGAGTAAGACCCAGCTTTGAAACCGCAGTATTCGGAGTCGTGATTGCTTTCGAAATATCTACTATTGAATCAGTGACACTCTCGAATAGTTCTACGTCGCTGGTATGTCTGCTTTCCCCTGCTATCTTTGTACCCATGATCTCAATTCTTTGGACGAAACGCAATGTGTCTTTTATAAATGCTATTGCTTTGTTTGAGTTTCGTAATGCGCGTTCCATTTTGGTCTTGATTTTGAGAGCAAGCTCACTGATGGATGTGTGTTTGTCAAGTGTGATAAAAATTGTTGTAACATCTCACCGGAGTATCACAAGATGATTTACGATTTTCCCCAAATGTTAAGATGGGCAACTTGCGCTTTTTGAAAGAGTGTATAAAATGCTGCTATGAAGCTCACGGCAGCAGATACTATTATCGAAGTTGGCGGCATCAGGATCGGGCCGAGTTTGACTAAGCAGCAGGCTGAAAAGCTTTATAAACTCGGGCAGGAAGCTGTTGTTTTTGTGCTAACGACACAGGCCAAAATGATTGCTCAGCAAATTGCAGGTTCGGCTCAGTCACCTGCGGCTCCATCTTCTGCTAAACCGGTCTACAAGAAGGAGAACAAGTCAAGGAACAAACGTGGCAAAAAGATCGGCGCCAAGAAAGGCCATGTGGGTTCTCGCCGCGCAAAACCCGTTCACATCGATCGCCGTCAAGAACACAGCCTGGAAATCTGCCCCCACTGCGGCCATCCCAATCTATCACAGCGGAGCAAAAAACGCACTCGCATCATCATCGACATCCCTGAAGGCTTTAACGTTGAGACCGTCGAGCATACGATCGATCGCAGGTGGTGCCCTGAGTGCAAAAAAATAGTTGAGCCTAAAGTGCCCGATGCACTGGACAAGTGCACATTCGGCCATCGGATCCTGGCATTCAGTTCGTGGCTGCACTATGGTCTGGGCTCAACGCTTTCACAAATCGTTGAGACATTCAATTATCATTTACAAATGCCGATCAGCGAAGGCGGTTTGGTCGAAATGTGGCATCGGCTGGCTAAGATTTTAGCCCCTTGGTACGAACAGCTTAAGACGGAGGCTTTAAGTTCGGCGGTGCTGCATGGTGATGAGACCGGCTGGCGTGTTAATGGCAGGACACATTGGCTGTGGTGTTTCGGCAATTCTGATCTTACCTACTATATGATAGACCGTTCTCGCGGCTCGCCTGCGTTAAATGAGTTTTTTCAGGAGTTCTTTGACGGCGTTCTCATCACTGATTTCTGGGCGGCATACAATACGGTCTGCTGCGCTGATCGTCAGATGTGCCTGGTTCATTTGCTCGGCGAGTTGA
>Ga0272442_10003886_pt1 | contig 20695 bp, 23 predicted proteins | sample SSMForm2O_FD_200262 | JGI IMG/M metagenome (GOLD analysis project Ga0272442, IMG submission 200262) | Marine sediment archaeal communities from Little Sippewissett salt marsh, Falmouth, MA, United States - SSM-Form-2O | ecosystem: Environmental > Aquatic > Marine > Wetlands > Sediment ... | reverse complement strand
TAAAAGCAAGGGCGAAAAGGTAGGCATAATAGGCGCCGGAAACGTGGGCGCGGCGCTGGCGCAGCGCATCCTGGAAAACGACCTCGCCAATGTCGTCCTCCTGGACATAGACGGCGACATAAGCAGGGCGAAGGCGTACGACCTTGAAGACGCCGCGCCTATAATGGGCCACGAAAAGGAAATCATCGGGACATCCGACTATGCCGATCTGAAAGACGCCGATATAGTCGTAATAACCGCCGGCTTCGCGCGAAAGCCGGGAATGTCGAGAGAGGACCTGACGCGCAAGAACGGGGCCGTGGTCAAAGACGTCTCATTGAATATAAAAAAACACGCCCCCGGCTCCATTATCATCGTCGTGACCAACCCGCTTGATGTAATGAGCTATGTCGCGTACAAGGCCTCCGGCTTCGACAGGCGCAAGGTGATCGGAATGGCAGGGGCGCTGGACGCCTCAAGGCACGCGAACCTGACGGCCCACGCCCTTAATGCGATGCGGACCGAGGTCGAAAGCGTAGTCATAGGAAGCCATGACGGCAATATGATCCCCCTGCCCGCATACTCAAAGGCGCGCGGCAGGCCGCTAAAAGACGTTATGGACGGCGAAAACCTCGAGAGGACAACGGAAAGGACTAAAAAACGCGGGGCGGAAATAGTGTCACTTTTAAAAACAGGCAGCGCGTTTTTCGCACCCAGCGCGGCGTGCCTTTATATGATAAAATCCATACTGCGCGATGAACTGCTGACGATGTGCGCCTCTGTCTATCTGGACGGAGAATACGGGCTGAGCGATATTTTCATAGGCGTGCCGATCGTGCTTGGGAAAAACGGTATAAAGGAAATAGTAACACTCGAACTCACCGGCGAGGAGGCCGAAAAGCTGAAGAAGGCCGCGGAGGCCCTAAAGGCGGCTGTACGTAAATATGAAAATCCTTGACGTCATCGATCTCGGGCTCGTCGAATACGAAGAGGCGCATATTCTGCAAAAAGGCATATTGGCCGAAAAAAAGCGCTCGGGAGGCAACGACTGCATATTGCTGACGGAACACCCGAACGTCTTTACTATAGGCAGAAGCGGCTCGCGCGAGAATATATTCGCGGAAGAGACGGAACGGCCCGGTGAGCGCGTCAGGGTGGTGGAGGCGGACCGCGGAGGGGACGTGACCTTTCACGGCCCGGGACAGCTTGTCGCGTACCCGCTATTCGACTTAAACGCCCACACCAAGGACGTAAGGCGTTTTATAAAAAACCTGGAGCGCGTACTCGAGCTTTCCGCGCTGGAATACGGCCTGACGGCGGATAGGCACAAGCAATACACGGGGCTCTGGGTAGACGGAAAGAAAATCGGATTTATCGGCATAGGCGTAAGCGGCTGGGTCACCTATCACGGCCTCAGTATAAACGCCAACGTGGACTTAAAATATTTTTCTATGATACGGGCCTGCGGCATAGACGGCCTAAAGGTCGGCAGCATAAAGAGCATGCTAAAAAGGAGCGTCGAGATAAGCCCCCTGAAAGAGACGCTTTTAAAAAGCTGCCGCGAGGTATTCGGTTTTGATTATTTGCGAAGACGCGAAAAAAAGACGCTCCGGGATGCCGTCATGGCTTAAAAAAGAGCTGCCTGATGCCGAAAGCGTACGGCGCTTGAGCTCTTATCTGAAAGATAAATCGGTCGAGACCGTCTGTGTAAACAGCAGGTGCCCCAATATATCGGAATGTTATTCGTCCGGAAACGTAAGCTTTCTCATACTCGGAAATATATGCACAAGAGGCTGTCTTTTCTGCGCCATCAAAAAGGGCCTGCCCGGCGGGATAAACCCGGAGGAACCCGAGGCCGTCGCCGCGGCCGTGCGCGGGCTGGGCCTGAAATACATAGTCATTACATCGGTTACGCGCGATGATATCCCGGATAAAGGCAGCGGGCATTACGCCAAGACGGTAAAGGCCATAAAAAAGGCCTCGCCCGAGGTAATGGTAGAGACCCTGGTTCCGGATTTTGGAGGCGACAAAGGCCTTATAGACCGGGTTATAGATTCAGGGGTGGATGTACTTTCGCATAACATCGAGACCACACCGGGCCTTTATCCCCGCGTAAGACCCGGATTTGATTACGCGCGGTCCCTGGGCATATTGAGCCACGCCGCGTTTCGCGGTAAGGCCGCGGTCAAAAGCGGATTTATGGTGGGATTGGGGGAATCGCGGGATGAGACCGAACGGCTCATGCGCGATATCAGGGCAACAGGATGCGATTTTCTGACTATAGGCCAGTACCTGAGGCCTAAAAACTCGCGGCTCGAGGTAAGGGAATACATACCCCCCGAGAGGTTCTCGGAACTTAAGGAATCGGCACTGGCGCTGGGTTTTAAAAAAGCGGCCAGCGGCCCGTTTGTCCGAAGCTCTTACAGGGCCGGAGAGTTTTTTAAAACGGAGGATTTATGAAAAAAGTCATACTGCCGGAGTTGGGGGAAGGCATCGAGGAAGCCGTCATATCCGGATGGCTCATATCGGAGGGACAGGGCGTAAAGAAAGGCGAAGACCTCGCGGAGTTGACCACCGACAAGGCGGTCTTTAACGTCCCCTCGCCGGATGAGGGGACCCTGAAAAAAATAATCCGCCGAGAAGGCGATACCGTAAAGCCCGGGGAGATACTCGCCGAGCTTGAATAAACGACCCGAAACAGCATGCGGGCAGAAGGAGAAACGATGATACACGAAGCAAACAGATTAAAGCGGCTGCCGCCTTACCTTTTTACGATAGTGGATGACAAAAAAAGAGAGGTCATGGCCCGCGGGGTAGACGTAATAGACCTGAGTATGGGCTCGCCCGACCAGCCCGCCCCGAAGCACGCCATCGATGAACTCTGCAGGCAGGCGCGCGTCGACGGAAACCAGCGTTATTCCCGCCGGGACGGGGAGGTGGAAGTAAAACTGCGCCGGACCATAGCGGACTGGTATATGCGTAAATTCGGCGTGCGGCTCGATCCGGGAAGCGAAATAGTGCCCCTGATAGGCTCCAAAGAAGGCATCGCCCATCTGTCCCTGGCGTTTTTGAACAACGACGATATAGCCCTTGTGCCTAACCCGGCGTATCCGGTACACTTCAACGGCGTCATAATGGCCGGAGGCATACTGTACAATATACCGATCAGCGCGGAAAACAACTATATGCCGGACCTTGACGCCCTGGCACCCGACATCATAGAGAAGGCGAAACTGCTTTTCATAAGTTATCCGCACAATCCGACAACACAGGTAGCTACGCTCGACTATTTCCAGAAGGTCGCGGATTGGGCGCGCGATAAAAATATAATAGTGGGGCATGACTGCGCCTATTCCGATATAACCTTCGACGGCTATAAGGCCCCGAGCTTTCTGCAGGCGAAGGGCGCCATGGACACGGGCATAGAATTCCACACAATATCAAAATCATATAATATGTCGGGGTGGAGGTTTGCCTTCTGCGTGGGCAACAAGGATATACTAAAGACCCTCGCTAAAACGAAAAGCTATATCGATTTCGGCATATTCAGGGCCATACAGCACGCGGCCATAAAGACCCTTTCGGGCCCGCAGGATATCGTAAAAAAGACGGTGGAGACCTACAGGTTAAGGCGAGACCTGTTCGTAGACGGCCTCAACGGGCTGGGCTGGAAAATCCAGAAGCCCAAGGCAACGTTTTACCTGTGGGCGCACATACCCATGAAATACAGCGCGCTTACATCGCTGGAGTTTACCGGCCTCCTGCTCGAGGAGGCGGGTATAGCCGTGGCTCCCGGGACCGGTTTCGGCGAGTATGGCGAGGGATTTATCCGTTTCGCGCTCGTTGAAAACGAGGAACGGCTGAAAATAGCCCTGGAACGCCTGAAAAAGATACTCTGAGCTGATATGGGAAAAAAGATACTTCTCATGTATATATCGGAGCATTCGGGGCATCACCAGGCGAGTATCGCTCTGGAAAAGGCCATTTTAAAGAAGGACCATTCCTGCGAAGTCCTGAATATAAACGCCCTTAGATACACAAATCCGGTGACCGAAAAAATAATCCACGGCATCTATATGAAAGTGGTGAAAAACCGGCCGGAAATATGGGGGTATCTTTACGACAACCCGCACCTGGTAAAAAAGACGCGGCGCATAAGAAGCGCGGTAAACGCGAAGGGCTCTAAAAAAATAGAGAGGCTTTTCGACGGATTTACGCCCGATGTCATAGCGTGCACACAGGCGTTTCCCTGCGGCCTGGTGGCGGAATACAAAAGAAAAAACGCCTCCCGCGTACCCTTGGTAGGCATCCTGACGGACTACGCGCCGCATGCCTACTGGATCTATGATGAAGTGAACGCCTATGTCGTGCCTTCGCGGGAGATAAAAGAGGCGTTCATAAAAAAGGGGGTGCCGAAAAGAAAAATCAAGGTCTTCGGCACGCCTATAGACCCTGTTTTCGAGGCGCCCGTAAACAAGGCCCTCGTATATAAAAAAACCGGGCTTAGCCCGAGGCTGCCTTTTATTTTAGTAATGGGGGGCACGCACGGATTGGGCCCGGGCGAACGGCTGGTAAAGGCGCTTGAGGCGTCAAAAAAAGACCTTCAGGCAGTGGTGGTCACCGGGGTAAATAAAAAACTGCTTAAAAAGATAAAGCGCGCGACGCCTTCGCTTGAAAAAAATATCATAGGCATGGGATTCGTGGACAATGTGCATGAATTGATGTCTATAGCCGATATCATAATAACGAAACCGGGGGGGCTGACTACGGCGGAGGCCCTGGCGAAGTCCCTGCCCATGATAATACTAAAGCCCCTGCCCGGACAGGAGGAACTGAACGCGAGGACGCTTGTATCCAAAGGCGCCTCGATAAGGGCCGACAACGAAAAAAGCGCCGTCCGTATCGTCGAGGAATTATTAAGCGGGCCCGAAAAAATCATAAATATGCGGCAGGCAATGGCGGCAAACGCGAAGCCGCGCGCCGCGATCGATACGGCGAAATTGATATTAAAATTAGCCGGTTGAGGAATGCTATACCTATTATACAAAACGTCGCTTTTTTTACTGCGCTTGGTAAATATTAAAACCGCCCATTCCATAGTATCCTTTTGCGCGAAGGTAAAATATATATTCTCCGGACGCGAAAAGAAACTGGTGAAGGGCAATCTCCGCGCCGCGATACCGGAGCTAAAAGACGCCCGGGCATCCCGCCTGGCGATGGAGGTATTCGAAAACTTCGGCAGGTACCTGGTCGCCTTCTTCGGCCTGATAAAAGGCGAGAAGGATTATTTGAAAAAGTCCATACGGCTTGTCGGACTGGAGAACCTGGATGAGGCCTTAAGCGCCGGCAGGGGCTGCATTATTATGACGGGGCATTTCGGAAACTGGGAATTGACCGGATGTGCCACGGCAAACCAGGGTTACAAGGTAAACGCGATAGTCCTTGACCATGCCGACCGGAGGATAAACGACTTTTTCATAAAACGCCGCGAGAATGTCGGGATAAACATCATACATGCCGGCAACGCCGGCGCGGAATGCCGAAAGGCGCTCGCGCGGGGAGAGTCGATCGCCATAGTGTGCGACAGGCCTTTCGGCGACAGGGGCATGGAGGTGGACTTTTTCGGAAAAAAAGCGCTATTCCCGCGCGGCGGGGCCCTTATGAGCGTAAAAAACAACGCGCCGATAGTGATGTGCTTTTCTTACAGGGAAAAAGATGAACAAAACGTATATACCGCCTGTTTCGAAAAACCGATTTTTCCGAAACAGGAAGGCCCGCTTAAAGAGCGCATGATAGAGCTTATACAGAAATTCGTCGGCAGGTTCGAATATTACATCCGCAGATATCCGTCGCAATGGTATATGTTTAACAGGATATGGGATCAAGACAGGGGCAAAATTTGAAAATAGGCATACTGATACCCGCTTATAACGAATCGGACCACATAGGCCGGCTCGTGAAAGACATCAAGCTGATAGGGCTGGAACCGACCGTTGTAGACGACGGCTCCACGGATTCCACCGCGGAGGAAGCGCGCTCGAGTGGGGCCGATGTCATCCGGCACGCGCAAAACCTGGGCAAGGGGGCGGCGCTGAAAAAGGGCTTCCGGCACATGCTCGATAAGGGCTATGACGCCGTATTGATTATGGACGGTGACGGGCAGCACAGCCCCGAAGAGGTCGTGAAATTCATCTCGCTGGGAGATAAGGAGCCGAACGCCCTCGTCGTAGGCGACAGAATGGGAGACACCAAAAAGATGCCTTTAGGCAGAAAGCTGACAAATATATTCATGTCTTTCGTAATGTCGGCGATATGCGGGCAGGGAATACCCGATTCCCAATGCGGGTTTCGCCTGATAAGAAAGGACCTGCTTGAAAAAATCGATATAAAATCGTCACGGTTCGAGGTAGAATCGGAGATCCTGGTCAAGGCCAGCCGCGCCGGGGCAAAGATAATATCCGTGCCCATAGAAAGCATCTACGCCAGAGAGGCAAGCCAGATAAATCCCCTTAGGGACACATACCGTTTCGTGGCATTTCTCATAAAGCTGCCTTTCATAAAATAAAACGCCGAGGACGGTCTCGATATGGATTTCGCGGAATTGCGCAGGCAGATGGTCGAAAGACAACTCATTCCCCGGGGCATAAACAGCCCGGCCGTCTTAAAGGCGATGAGAAAAATTGAGAGGCATAAATTCGTCCCGGCGGAATATATAAACAGCGCTTACGGCGATCATCCTTTGCCTATAGGCATGGGCCAGACAATATCGCAGCCCTATATCGTGGCGCTTATGACACAGGCGCTTTCGCTTACCGGAGACGAAAGTGTGCTTGAAATAGGCACGGGCAGCGGATACCAGACGGCCGTACTCGCGGAGCTCGCAAAAAAGGTATATTCCGTAGAAAGGCTCCCGGAACTTTCCGAAAGGGCGAGGCCGGTACTGGCCGAGATGGGGTATAAAAATATAGAGTTTCGCGTGGGGGACGGCTCCTCCGGATGGAGCGAGCGTTCGCCTTACGACAGCGTTATGATTACCGCCTCCTGCCCCGGAACTCCGAAAGCGGCGCTAAGGCAGTTGAAAGAGGGCGGGAGGCTGGTCGCGCCTATAGGGGCCGCCTTCGGACAAGTACTCACTATATTCAATAAAGAAAACGGGGCGGTCAACACCAGAGAGATATGCGGATGCATGTTTGTTCCTCTGGTAGGAAAAGACGCTTGGCCGCGCTAAAGACGGTCATATATCCGGATAGACGCGAAAGATGCTATGCTTAAGACGATAATCGATTTTTTAAGCTCCTTGCCGGAAGAAGCGATCACCCTGATAGTGGCGGCGCTTCCCGTATCAGAATTAAGGGGTGCGATACCTCTGGGCCTCGCTATGGGCCAGGGCCTTGTCAAGACAATGGCGCTCGCGTACCTGGGAAATATGCTGCCTGTCGTTCCGCTGCTGGTCTTTCTCGAACCGGTCTCCGAACGACTGCGCCATATCCCGCTATGGAGCAGATTCTTTACCTGGCTCTTCGAAAGGACCAAGAGAAGGGCGGATATAGTCAGGAGGTACGAAATCGCGGGGCTTATGCTTCTTGTGGCCAGACCGCTGCCGGCGACCGGCGCCTGGACAGGGTGCGTCGCGGCCTCGCTTTTTAAGATAAAATTCAGATACGCCTTTTTCGCCATATTGGCCGGGGTAATAATCGCCGGTGTAGTGGTAACCCTGCTTACACTGATGGGTTTTAACCTTATCGATACCTCGTACGCGCTTAAAATAATATAACCGGAAGTGCGGCATGACGCTTGAGAGGCCGTTTAAAATCTGCATCATCATATCCGCCTGCGCCCACCTGGCCCTAATGTATCCGTGGCCTCATATCAGGCTAATACGGGACCCGGAGATATCGTTCAAAAAAATCGAGCTGGCATACTGGAGAGACGACCCCTCGGATAAGGTATTCATAAAAGAACTCGAGCCGATAACCTCCGTAGGCAAGCCGGATAAAAGCGGCGCCGGGGAGGACGCGCTCGAAGAAGACAGTGCCTCCGACGGCAGCGCGCATAATTCGGACACCGCGGAGGCAAAAAGCGAACCCGCCGAAAACGGGCCCGGGGAAGGCGTGACCGCGCGCGAGGTAAAAAAGGCCGAATCCGCCGAAAGGCGGGTTAAGGACGCGGCGGCGCTCAACGGATATTATTTTAAGATACGCGAAAGGATAAAATCCGTCCTCGAAAAAAACAGAGGCGCCTTTATGGGCGAAGGCGAGATCTACGTAAGGTTCACCGTAAGGAAAAACGGGGCCCTTAGAGACGTCGCTGTGTACAAAAATTCCGCCAAAGAGACCAGTCATCTTGAGGCAGTGGTGATAAAAAGTATAAAAGAGGCCGCTCCATTCCCGCCGTTTTCCGAAGGCATCGATAAAAACGAGCTCGTGTTCAAGCTGCCTGTCAGGTCCACATTTCAACCGTAAGGCCATTTTATCCGCGAAAAGCGATCCAAAAAATAACTTTACACTTTGAACGTCGTTCAAAGTGTAAAGTTATGGGGGCGGAAGGGGCTTGACAAACTTCTTACTTAGTAATATAATATTGTCTATATTCGGTTATATTTAAGACATAAAAATATGTACGGAAAGAAGGTGAAATCTCTATATGTCAAAAGTCGACGTCGGCAAAAATGAGCCGTTTGAAAGGGCCTTAAGGCGCTTTAAAAAAAAGATAGAGAGGGAAGGCGTGTTGAAACAGCTTAAGGCGCGCAAGCACTACGAAAAACCCAGCGAGCGCAGGCGTAAAAAGAGAAAATCAAGAAGGAAATAAGAAAAAACTCATAACAATAAATGCCCTTTTGTGTCGGGACGTTATGAACAAAAACAAGATATACCTAATCGCGTTACTTGCCTCATCTCTATGCATCTCTCTCTGGATCCCCCCTCGAAACCTATCGGCCCAGGAAATATATACGGAACGCGACACCCTGAAAAAGACCCTGGATAACGGCATGGTCGTGGTAATACACGATACGCGCAGGGCGCCTATCAGCGCGATAGAGCTGGTGGTGGAGACCGGCAGCGCGACCGAAGGAAGGTTCTCCGGAAGCGGGATATCGCATCTCGCCGAGCACATGATGTTCAAGCGCGGCGGCGACCGCGAGCGCGCGGACACCAAGGATAGGATAAAGGCGCTCGGCGCTGACATAAACGCCTTCACCTCTTACGATTACACGGCCTACAAAATCACAGTAGAAAGCACCCATACCGGGGAGGCCCTGGAGATACTCAGGGACATGGTCGCGCCCCATCCCTTTGACCTCGCGGAACTGAAAAATGAAAAAGAAGTCATACTGGATGAGATACGAAAAAACCGCGATGACCCATCCAGGCTCGCCTCGGACATATCCTGGAGAACGGCTTTCAAGGAACACCCGTACAGCCACCCGATCATAGGCCATAAGGAACTCCTGGCACGCGCAGGCAAAGACGAATTAGAGGAATACTGCCGAGAGCGCTATCTACCCAACAATATGATACTCGCCGTCGCCGGCGACATAGACAAAGAGCGCATATTAAAAGAGGCCGAGGATATATTCGGCTCTCTTGAAAGAGGCTTTGCCGCGAAGCAATCCGCCGTAAGCGAGCCCCAACAAACGTCCCCGCGGACACATACGGAATACCGTCCGGTATCGCTGGCCCACGTCGCCGTATCATGCGTAAGCGCGTCCATAGACGACGCCGCGCTATACCCGCTCGATGTCATCGCGACAGCGCTCGGCGAGGGAGGGGACTGCATACTTACCAGGGAGCTGCGCGATAAAAAAGGACTTGTGTATTCCGCCGAATGCGGCAATTATACGCTGCGGGATTCGGGCCTCTTTTGCGTCCATCTCACGGCCGAGGCCGAAAAGGCGCGCGAGGCGGTCTCGGCGGTGCTCGAGGAATTGGATAAGATCAAAAGCGAGGGCATATCGGGCGACGAACTCGACAGGGCGAAAAATATAGCGAGGATGCGCTTTTTAGGCGCCCTTGAAACCGCCGAAGGCAGGGCGAGCGACATATCCTCAAGCGAAGCGATGGCCAACGACTATAACTTCTCCCGCGTATACCTCGAGAGGTTAATGGCCGTAACGCCGGAAGACGTGAAGCGCGCCGCCGCGGATTACTTTAAAAGGCCTCGCATAAACACCGTCTATGTCCTGCCAGAAGAGGAAAACGTTCCGGAAAAACCGGAGGCGCCGAGGCAGGGCGAAAGAGAGGCGGCCAAGCATGTCCTGCCCAACGGCGCGAGGATAATCATCTCGGAAGACCGCTCCATACCGGTGTGCTCGGTATCGGCGCTGTTTCTGGGAGGCGTGCGCTCGGAAGACGCGTCCAACAACGGCATATCGCGCCTTGTCTCAAAACTGCTTTTGTGCGGGACAAAGACAAGAAGCGAAAAAGATATAAAATCGGCGATAGAGTCGAAGGGCGGCACCCTGCGCAGCATAAGCGGTAACAACAGCTTCGGCCTGTTGCTCAACGTCCCTGAAGAAGAATGGAAGGCCGCGCTTGAGATAATAAGCGACGCGGTCATCGACCCCGTGTTCCCCGAGGAAAAGATAGACAGAGAAAAAAGATTGGCCCGCGGCGCGATAAAGAAAAGGGCGGACGATATAATAACGGCGGGGCTGATGACTTTTAGGGAAAACTTTTTTGACGGCCATCCGTACGGTATGGACGCCATGGGAAGCGAGGAAGGCCTCGAAGGCATAGGCCGGGACGCTATAGTAAATTACCACAAGTCGTTATGCGTCCCGTCGAATATGGTGCTCGCGGTCATAGGCGACGTGGATGCCGAGGAGGCCCTTGAGGAAATCAAAAAGCGGATTGAGCCCTTTGAGACGGCGGAGCCCAAAATCCCGAAACCGGCTATCCCTGAATTTTCAAGGGCGCCGGACAAGCGAAGCGCCGAAAAACAGATGAATACGGAGCAGTCGCTCTTTATAGCGGGATTCCCGTCGCCCAAGCTGGCCGACGGCGACAGGTATATCTTCGAGGTAATAGATTCCGTGATGTCCGGCATCGGCGGCAGGATGTTCATTAATATACGCGACAACATGGGGATGACATACATCATCGGTTCCTCCGCTATGCCGGGACTCGACCCGGGCTGTCATATATTTTACGCCTTAAGCGAACGTCGAAACATAGAGGCCGTCAAAAAGGCCGTGATGAGAGAAATAGCTATATTGAAAACAAAGCCGGTCCCGGATGAAGAACTGGAGGCGGCCAAAAAAAAGCTTATCGCCTCGCGCGCGGCCGCGCTGCAGGAAAACGGCGCCTTTGGATTGAAGCTCGCCCTTGACGAGCTCTACGGTCTCGGATACGACAATTACAAAAGATACGCATCGAGGATAAACGGCGTAACCGCCGCCCATATCAAAAGGGCGGTGAATCAATACTTCGACGAAAAAAAGGGCCTTGCCGTAACAATATACGGCGGCGCCCGTTAAGGGTTTAGATTCAGCGACCCGCGACAGGGGAAAGAGCGGCGTATGGGGCCTGACGAGATAAGAGAGCCGGCGGCGGCCGGGCAATTCTATCCCGGCACAAAGACAGAACTGGAGAGGGCCCTCTCTAAACTGATAGACAAAAAACGCCGTCCTCAAAAGGCGATAGGCGCGATGGCCCCGCACGCCGGGTATGTCTATTCGGGCGGGGTGGCGGGAAGCGTATTCTCGGCGCTTAAGCCAAAGGACCTTTACATACTTATAGGGCCCAACCACACGGGGCTGGGGCGGCCGTTCGGCGTATTCGCCGAGGGAAAATGGAAGACGCCCCTGGGAACGGTGCAGGTTGACAACGGATTCGCGAAGCGCCTAATGGATAAGTCGAAGATATTCGAGCCGGATGAGAAATCGCACAAGTATGAGCATTCTATCGAGGTCCTGCTTCCGTTTCTGCAGTATACGGCGCGCGATTTCAAGATCGCGCCTTTGTGCATCTCCGGCATCGACGCGGGCAGATTAAAAAAGGCGGCGGCCGAAATCGCGGCGGCCGTAAAGGATACGGCGGCCGACGCATTGATCGTAGCCTCAAGCGATATGACGCATTACGAACCGCAGGAGGTCGCGAAGGAAAAGGACGTGCAAGCCATCTCCGCCATATTGAAACTTGATGAGGACGAGCTACTAAAACGAGTTGTATCCATGGATATATCCATGTGCGGGGTCGCGCCCGCGATTATAACATTAAACGCGTCAAAGGCCCTTGGGGCAAAAAAGGCCGAGTTGACGGATTACAAAACAAGCGGTGACGCCTCTGGCGATTATTCCGCTGTAGTCGGTTACGGAGGAGTGATAATAAAATGAGCACGATAAACCCTTTTTCCAAATTCTTTAAGAAAAAGAAGGTCGCCCTTGTCCTGGGAGGCGGATCGGCGAGGGGCCTCGCGCACATAGGCGCCCTCAAGATATTCGAAAGGGAAAATATAAAATTCGACCTTATAGTGGGTACGAGCATAGGCGCCTTTATAGGGGGCTCCTACGCACTCGGACGGCCGCTGGAAGAGGCCGAAAAAATGGCGCTTGGATTCAACGCCGCGGAGAGCCTTGACTTCGCGGTGCCTCCGACAATGGGGCTTATAAAGGGAAACCGCATCTACGATATCATCAAAAAAAATCTCGGCGGGAAACAATTTTCCGACCTGAAGACACCCATGGCCATAGTCGCCACAGACATAGAAAAGGGCGAGGAGGTCGTCTTTACCGAAGGGGTGCTTTCAGAGGCGGTACTTGTGAGCTGTTCTTATCCGGGCATATTTGTCCCCAGGCGCATAAACGGAAGGCTGCTCGTTGACGGCGGCATCATAAATACCGTGCCTGTAAGCGTGGCCAGGCGCATGGGCGCGGATATCGTCGTGGCGGTGGATGTCGGGTTCTGCGTCAAGGCCGAAGAACTAAAAAGCATATTCGGGATAATCCTCCAGGCCTTCCAGGTCATCGGCGAGGAGTTAAACCGCTATCAGTCGATGCAGGCGGACATAGTCATCAGGCCCGACCTCGGGCCTATCACCCAGCTGGATTTCGCGTTCGCGAAAACGGCTATAGTAAAGGGTGAAATGGCGGCCCTGGAAAAGCTAAAATCCATAAAGAAGAAAATGAAGCGGGCGGGCAAGTAAAGACAGGAATATTATGAATATGATGACAGCTATAATCATCGCCGGCATATTGGGCCTTCTGGCGGTTATAGTTCAGCTGGCGCTTTATTTCTCGGGGCACATCCGGCGCATAGGCACGGAGGTATCCGAACGCCTCGGCGAAATGAAGGAGGATATGAGCTCCCACCTGAAAGACAGCATGAAGATTATGCACGAGACAAACCAACATGTCGGAATCCGCCTCGAAAACGCCGCCAAGGCGGTAGGCGACGTCAGGGAACACCTGGGCCGGCTGGAGAAGACGAATCAGCGGCTTTATGACATAGGCAAGGACATATCCGGGCTCCAGGAGCTTTTGAGGGCGCCTAAGATGCGCGGGGGCATAGGCGAATACATGCTGATAGACCTCCTTAAACAGATACTCCCGAGCGGTTACTATACGCTCCAGCACGAATTCAAAAACAAGGAACGCGTCGACGCGACCATACGTTTCGGCGAAGGCCTTGTGCCGGTCGACGCCAAATTCCCGCTTGAGAATTTTAAGCGGATGCTCGAGACAAAAGACGAAAGGGAGCGCGCGCTGCTGAAAAAAAGATTCGTCTCGGACATCAAAAACCACATCAAGGGCATCTCGGAGAAATACATCGTCCCGGACGAGGGAACGTTTGACTTCGCCCTTATGTACATACCGGCCGAAAATGTGTATTACGAGACGATAATAAAGGACGAGAAGCTCGATGAGGCCGCGGGCCTGTTTCAGTACGCCATAAACAAAAAGGTCATTCCGGTATCCCCGAACAGCTTTTACGCCTATCTCAGGGTTATACTTCTGGGCCTGAAGGGAATGGCCGTGGAGAAAAGCGCCAAGGAAATAATATCCGGGCTATCCAGGGTGAGAGGGGAATTCAGCAAATTCGCCGCGGAGTTCACCAAGATAGGGCGGCACCTTGACAACGCGAAGTCCAATTATTCCGAAAGCGAAAAAAGGCTCATCAGGATGGGAGACAAACTCGCCGGTATAGAGTCACTGGAAGAGGCGAAGGAGACGGCCAAACTGCCGGAAAAAAAATGAACCGAAGGATTACGCTGATAGTGCGAACCGGCATAAGCGCCGCCCTTATGGCCGCCCTGATATATATGACCCGCGAGAGCGTGCCGAAGATGATAGAGGCGCTGGCCGAGCTGCCCTTTTACGTATTCCCGGCCGGGCTCGCACTTTTTTTCGCCTCTATAGTCATCGCGTCCTTCAGGCTGAGGATATTGCTTTCGGCCCAGGGCATAAAATTGAATATAGCCAAAATAGCGGAATTGACGCTTTTGGGATATTTCTTCTCCAGCTTCCTGCCGACATCTGTGGGCGGAGACGTGGTAAAGGCGCTTTACATCTCCTCCGAAAGCAAAAAACCCATAAGCTCATATACCGCCGTATTCATGGACAGGTTTCTCGGGATGTCCACCATATTTTTGATGGCCACGGTCGCGCTATTGTTGAGCGCGCGCGCATTCAGTTTGCGGGGCAAATGGCTTCTGCCCGCGCTATTGGGGGCAAGCGTCCTGACGCTGGCGTTTTTCTTCGACAAGCGAATAGCCAGGAAGTTGTCGCGCCTTCTGGGGCCCATGATACCCGAACGGTTCAAGAAAAAACTTCAAAATATATACGAGGCCATGCACAATTTCAAGGGGCACAAGTCCGCCATAGCCGGATCCGCGCTTATCTCTATAGCGGGGCAAATAACGGCCTTCTCAAGCGTATATGTCTTCGGCCTGGGCCTGGGCTCGCACATACCGTTTAAGGTGGTGCTCCTGGCGATGCCTATCGCCTCCATAGTCAGCATGGTGCCTTCCCTTTATGGGACAGGCCCCAGAGAGGCGGCCGTACTGATGATATTGAGCCCTTTTATGGGCAGGGAAAAGGCGCTGGCTATAGCCCTTCTCTGGCTCGGCGTCCTCTTAGCCACCGCCTTCGCCGGCGGAGTCATATACGGCGTCATGGGGCTTAAAAAGCGCCCCGTGGTCAAAATACCCGAAAAGGGCATCGACGACTTGATCCGATGATACCGCAAAAACTTTAAGACGGAGGAGATATGACAAAAATACTGGTTATCCACGGACCCAATCTAAACCTCTTGGGTAAACGAGAGAAGGATATATACGGAAGGGCCGATCTTAAAAGCATCAATAGGGATATATCGAAAAAGGCGAAATCGCTCAAGGCGCGCGTCGAGTTTCACCAGTCCAACCACGAAGGCGAAATAGTGGAGTTGATAGGCGCGTCCGCCAAAAAATTCGACGCGATAGTCATCAATCCCGCCGCGTATACGCATACCAGCGTGGCCATAAGGGATGCGGTAAGCGCCGTGGACGTACCCGTCGTGGAGGTCCATCTCACCAATATATACGCGCGCGAGGAGTTCAGGCGCAAATCGCTGATATCGCCGACAGCCAAAGGCGTGATATGCGGATTCGGCGCGAAAAGCTACCTTCTGGGGATAGAGGCCGCGGCGTCGCTGGCAAAAAAAAGGTAAAGGGGATATGCGCAAGGACCGCATCGCGGCGCTCATAGAAGGCCTCGAAAAAAACAAGCTGGACGCGCTTCTGGTGATGAAACCCGAAAGCGTGAAATATCTGACGTCCTTTTCCGCGGACAACACCGCGCTGATAATAGGAAAAGGCAAAAAGATCGTGATAACGGGCTTCATCCACGCGGAGGAGGCCTCGGAATTTTTTCGCGGCTGGGACACGCGTATAGCCAAAAAAGGCATTTATGCGGAGATCGGCCGGGCGGCCGCGGCGCGCCGGATAAAAAGGCTGGGATTCGAGGCGCTCTCGCTCGGATTCACCCAGTACAAAAACATAAAGCGCGTCCTTAAAGGCGCCGCGGATTTCGCGGCGACGGACGCCGTGGAATCCCTGCGCGAGATAAAAGAGAGGGGTGAGATCCTGGCGATAAAAAAGGCCGCGGCTATAACCGCCAGGGCCCTTAAAGAGGCGAAAAGAGGCCTTGGCCCGAACGCCACGGAGGCGTCGGTGTCGCGGCATATAAAACGGCTCTTTATAAAATACGGGGCCGAGGGCCCGGCTTTTGAACCGATAGTGGCCGCTCCGCCGGCATCTTCCCGCCCCCACCATATACCGCGGGCCAAAAGGCTCGGGCGCCGTAATGCCCTGCTGATAGACATAGGCGCCAAGCTAAACGGGTATAATTCCGACTTGACAAGGATGTGCCGTTTAGGTAGAATAAAACCTAAATTTCTTGATATATATAATATAACGGCCGAGGCGCAAAATAGGGCAATAGCGCGAGTAAGGCCGGGCGTAAAGATATCCGATATAGACCGGGCCGCAAGAGGCCACATCGAGGCAAAGGGGTTTGGGAGGTTTTTCGGCCACGGGACAGGGCATGGACTGGGCCTGGAAATACACGAGCGCCCCTACATAGCGCGCAATAACAACGCCCGCCTGAAAGAGGGTATGGTTTTCACTATCGAGCCCGGCATATATATCCCGGGCCTCGGCGGCGTAAGGATAGAGGACATAGTATACGTCGAAAAGAACGGATGCAGGGTGCTGACGGATGATATCGACAAATCAATTTAAAAACGGTTTATTTGTAAAAATAGGCGGCGAGCTCTTTATGATACTGGGATTCCAGCATCATAAGCCGGGTAAGGGCGGGGCATTCGTAAGGACGCGTCTGAAAAACGTGAGGCTCGGCACAGTCATCGATCGCACCTTCAGGGCCGGCGAGACCCTGGAGGACGTGTACGTGGAGGAGAAAAAATACCAGTATCTATATCACGACGACCGATATCACTTTATGGAGAACGAGACATACGAGCAGATATCGCTTTCCGGCGCGGAGATGGGGGAGGCGAAAAAATTTATCAAGGAGAACACCTATATCACCGCCCTGACGCACAAAGACAGGATCCTGAATATAAAATTACCCACCTTCGTAAATCTGAAGATAGTCGAGACAGAGCCGGGCCTGCGGGGAGACACGGTGAAGGCCGGGACCAAAAACGCGAAACTCGAGACAGGCGCCGTCGTCCAGGTGCCGCTTTTCATAAACAGCGGGGAGATAGTGACCATCGATACCCGAACGGCTAAATACGTAGGACGGGCATAACCGGTGGCGCTCGTAGACGAGCCGCTAAAGACGAAACAAAAGGGGCTTTTATGAATGTCAAAGAGATCAAAGAGATGATAGCGCTTATGAACGAAAACGACCTCTCGGAGCTGGAGCTTGAAAAACAGGGCCTCAGAATACGCCTGCGCAAGGGCACGGGCGGACGGATAGAAAGGATCGAGGAGCGGGCGGTCTTGCCCGCGGCCGCGCCCGCGGCTGCGCCGGCACCGGATGAGAAAAAAGGCGTCGAGATAAAATCGCCTATGGTCGGCACCTTTTACAAGGCGCCATCCCCGGACGCGGCGCCCTTCGTGAAGGTGGGCGACACCGTCGAACCCGGACAGGTCGTGTGCATAATAGAGGCGATGAAGCTGATGAACGAGATAAAATCCGAGGTAAAGGGAAAGATAATATCCGCGATGATAGAAAACGCGGCCCCGGTGGAATTCGGCCAGACCCTTTTTCTCGTGGAACCGGCGTAAAGGGAGCGGTGAAAGATGTTCTCGAAGATACTTATCGCAAACAGGGGTGAGATAGCGCTCAGGATAATGCGCGCCTGCCGCGAGATGGGCATACGGACGGTCGCGGTCTATTCCGAGGCCGACATCAACTGCCCGCACGTCAAATTCGCGGACGAGGCCGTATGCATAGGCGAAGCGCAGAGCGCCAAGAGCTATCTGAATATACCGGCCATCATAAGCGCCGCCGAGATCACGGACGTGGAGGCGATACACCCCGGTTACGGTTTCCTCGCCGAAGACGCGCATTTCGCCGAGATATGCTCATCCTGCAATATAAAATTCATCGGCCCTTCCGCCGAAACCATACGGCTGATGGGCGATAAGCTCGCGGCCAAAAATGCGGTAAAGCGCGCGGGCCTGCCGATAGTGCCGGGCGGGGACAGGGTCATAAAAAACAAGGACGAGGCGCTGAAGGTAGCGAGAAAGCTCAAATATCCCGTTATAGTAAAGGCGGCCGCCGGCGGGGGCGGAAGGGGCATGAGGATATGCCACAACGACGTAAGGCTCATAAGCTCGCTTCTTACCGCCCAGAGAGAGGCGGAGGCCGCATTCGGCAACCCCGACGTGTACATAGAGAAATACGTGCTTCAACCCAGGCATATAGAGATACAGCTCCTGGGCGATGAGAAAGGCCATATCGTGCATCTGGGGGAAAGGGACTGCACGATACAGAGGCGGCATCAAAAATTGATAGAAGAATCCCCCTCGCCGGCCATAGACGAGAAGCTGCGCAAAAGGATGGGGGAGGCGGCCGTCAAGGCGGCCAAAAGCGTCAAATACGTAAACGCCGGCACGATAGAATTTCTTCTGGATAAACGCGGCGACTTTTACTTTATGGAGATGAATACCAGGATACAGGTGGAGCACCCGGTAACCGAGGCCGTAACGGGCATAGACCTCATAAAGGAGCAGATCAGGATAGCCGGCGGTAAAAAGTTGTCGCTAAAACAGGAGAAAATAAAGATGAACGGGCACGCCATAGAGGCGAGGATATACGCGGAAGACCCGGAAAAAGATTTTATGCCCTCGCCCGGCGTAATCAGCCAATACTACGCGCCCGGAGGGCCGGGCGTGCGGCTGGACACACACATCCATACCGGCTACGAGGTCTCGCCTTATTACGACTCCATGCTGGGTAAACTGATAACCCGCGGAAAATCAAGAAAAGAGGCCATAGAGATCATGAAAAGGGCCCTCGATGAGTTTGTGGTGGGCCCGATCAAGACGACAATACCGCTTTTGAAAAATATATTCAATAATCCCCTTTTCATAAAGGGCGATATATCCACGGACTTTATAAAAAAGGAGAAACCCGAGTAATGGATACAGAATACGGCAGGGGAAGTTTAGGAGACATAGGAGTCAATAACAACGTCATAAAAAATATCGCCCTAAGGGCCGCCTCCGAAATACCCGGGATACACACGCTAAAAAAGGGATACCTGCAAAAGATATGGGGCACGCTCACTAAAAAAGATACGGCGCGGGGCGTAAGGCTGCAGTTTTTGAGCGAGGCGGAACTTGACATAGCGCTCAGGCTCGTTGTGGAATACGGCGTAAATATCCCGGAGGCGGTGGAGGAGGCCCAGGAAAACGTCAAAAAGGCGATAGAACATATGACCGGCCTCACCATAAGGGAGATCTCCGTAAAGATAGTCGGTATGTGCCCCGGAGAAGGCGTGCCTGCCTACGAGGATATCGAGGAAGCGCCGGCGGGCGAGGAAGAGCTTTCCTTAAAAGACGAGGAGGAAAAATGAGAATATTCAGCGGCTTTACCATGTTTTTTTACACGGTCGTCTTTCTGGCCATTGGATGCGGGCTTATAGTCATCGCGTTAAACATCATCTCTATAGACGATATCATACGCGGCCTGGAATACGCCTACAACACGATAAACGTGCAGTTGATGGTGGGCCTGGTGGGCGTGCTGGTAATCATATACAGCATTCTCGCCGTTCAGATCACCTTCGGAGCGCTACAGAGGGAAAAGACGATCGCCTTCGAAAACCCCAGCGGCAGGGTGACCATTGCCCTCTCCGCGATAGAGGATTTCATAAAACGCGCGGTTACGCATATCCCCGAGGTAAGGGAGCTTCGACCCAACGTAACGGCGGGAAAAAAGGGCATACAGGTGGTCAACAAAATCGTCATATATTCAGACGCCAATATCCCCGAGGCAACCGAAAAGATGCAGGGCATCCTTAAAAACAAGATCCAGGAGATGCTGGGCATAGAGGAGCCCATCAACATAAAAGTGCACATAGCTAAAATCGTGGCCAGAGAGGCAAAAGAGGCCAGGGGTGTTAAGGTCGAAAATAAAAAAGACCAGATACGGCCTTTTTTTAAGGGCATAGAATACGGAAACGAATAAAAAGGAGGATACCGTAAAAATGACGAAAATAGGCGTATTGACAGGCGGCGGTGACTGCCCCGGGATAAATCCGGTGATACGGGCCATAGTGCGCACGGCCCTGCTCAAAGGATACAAAGTGATAGGCCTGCTGGACGGATGGAAGGGTCTTATAGAGAAAAAGCACACGCCGCTTGACATTGGTTCCGTATCGGGGATACTCCATAGAGGCGGCACTATACTCGGAACAAGCAGGACCAATCCGTATAAGGTGGAGGGCGGGCTCGAGAAGTGCAAAAAAAACATAAAGGCGCTGAACCTTGACTGCCTTATCGCTATAGGAGGGGAGGACACGCTGGGGGTCGCCTCAAAACTCTACAAAGAAGGGTTGAACGTGGTGGGCGTCCCCAAGACGATAGACAACGACCTGTCCGGCACGGACTATACGTTCGGATTCGATACCGCGGTAAACATCGCAACCGAGGCCATAGACCGCCTGCACACCACCGCGGAGAGCCATCACAGGATATTGGTGGTGGAGATAATGGGCAGGCACGCCGGATGGATAACCGCCTACGCGGGCATAGCGGGAGG
>Ga0272442_10003883_pt1 | contig 20715 bp, 19 predicted proteins | sample SSMForm2O_FD_200262 | JGI IMG/M metagenome (GOLD analysis project Ga0272442, IMG submission 200262) | Marine sediment archaeal communities from Little Sippewissett salt marsh, Falmouth, MA, United States - SSM-Form-2O | ecosystem: Environmental > Aquatic > Marine > Wetlands > Sediment ... | reverse complement strand
AGATAATGGTTTACTATAAGGATAAAGATTTACTGATTCACTATATTCATCATCTGACTCATTCCAATAGTCTACTACCGTAAAACGAACAGAGTATTCTCCGCTTGACTCTTTTGAAGGTAATTGAAGGTTTAGGCATCCTGCTAGTGAATAATTTTTCTTTAACATTACAAGATTGGATTCTGCTTTAGTAATAATGCTTAGCGATTCTTGATCGGGATAAATAAAACCCTTTGCTCTTCCAAAAAGTGTAGTATTTGTATCAGTTGTTAGATTATACCATATTTTCACAGAATCATTATTTCCATTATTATCACTATCATAAGGTAAAAAACTTACATTTTCAATACGATGCTCGGAATCAACCGTACAATGTAGTGCAACTGATGCTACAATTTCAGACTCAACCTGAAATGATGAATTATCAAGAACATCCATTGTATCACCAAAATCAATACTTTTACCACCTCGATGGTACATTTTATAAGGGAATCGGCTAAATGCAATTGAACTTTCAGCAGTTTCTGTGTGAGTAAAAACTTTACAATCTTCAGCTGGAACCTTTTTCTTATTAGTTATAGGTATGCCTGTTCTATCTTCAAATTTTAAAGCTTCAGCAATATCTGTTGCCAATCTATATAATCCCTCAAAAGAAGCAAACTCAAACTTTAGTTTATTACCAAACTGACCGTATCTATCTTCATGTCCAAAATTACCAGGATTAATCACATATATCACCTTTTCATCTCCTTGGATTATGTGGTCTTTGATATAATCCTTAATTCCACGATAACCTATCTCTTCTCCAGCGGTAGCAATAAATTTAACGGTGTGTTTAAGTGTAAGATTTTTATCTTTCATATATTTAGCAATACCGAGAACCAATGCTGTCTCAGCACCCTCATCAATTACTCCTGGGCTCCACCAGCAATCGTAATGGGCAACGCAAATGCTTACATTACCTGTATCAGTACCATTAATCTGCCCTATTACATTATAACTTTCAACATTTTCTTCAAGTTCCCATTTTGATTTAGCAGTCGCATATACTTTGTAAAGAAGAGGTCGATCAAGGTAGTATTCAAGCCAATCACCATTAGATCCATTTATAGAAAAACCAGGTTTAATATGAAGAACTTTATCTGGAGAATGTGTTTTAAGATGATCTCTATGAGAAGGTTCCATGAACCATGTATCTGAAAATTTATCACTCAGAATAAATCCTTTACATTCTGGTTCATAAATATATGGCAGGAGGATTTTCAAATTCCAAGTATAAGGTTGTGGAGACCATAGATCAATCTGAAAATAAATTATCTGATCACCAGCATAACTCCAATGAAACCTATCAAAAACTCGTACTGAAGTGGGCTCTAATTGAGTCCATCCGCCAAACCATCCTTTTAAAAAAGGGAAACAATTTGTATAATCAAAATTTTTACTTGTAATATATCGGTCTTGTCTATCATAGACCACGATATTTAAATAGTAATCATTTTTATTAAATTCTCTTTTCTTATTTAAATCACCTACATAGTTATCCTCTAAAAAGCTCCATGTATCACCTTCATCCCATTCTTCATCAATAGCTTCTTGATGGGAATTAAATAAACTTAGATCTTCCATCCAATTTTCTATATTGTCTGCAGCTTTATTCTCACCAGGTGTACCAAATTCTCTACTTCTCCACCTATAGTCTTGAATTTCAATAATTTCAGATAAATTTTTTGTTTTATTGTATATATAGGTGTGATCAAGACCAGGATCGTTTTCTTCATCATTAGCTTCTACATTTATATCACCTGGAATTGTTAATGAAGTCAGGATTATCACTAGCGTCATTACTAAAACAAATAACTTTTCTTTCATATTTATTCCTCCCTCTAATTTGAATTTAAATGCTTATAATTCCTTATAAAATTTATGATATAAATTACGGCATTTACCGAATTTTAGAATAATTAATGCAATGTAATAATTTTATTAAATTTGATATGAAAGATTTAAATATTTCAATAAGGATGTATATAATTGTAAGGGAGGATGAATTATGAAAAAAAAAATCCTAGCCATAGTACTAATTAAGATATTTGTAATATCAGCAATATCACCAATTGTCTTTGGTCATACTATAATAAATATTGAAAATGAAAAAAAAAATGGTTTGAATATACAATCATTAAATAGTCCACCTATGAATTGCCCTTGGCCTATGTATTGTCATGATGCCCATCACACTGGAAGTAGTCCTTATGGTAAGGATGGTAACTATTATGTAGTAAAGTGGAAAATATATATAGACAATATCCTAGATTCTTCTCCTGCAATTGATCAAAATGGTACAGTTTATTTAGGTTCAAATGGCTGGGAATTATTTGCAATATACTCAAATGGAACTGAGAAATGGCGTTTTAAGGCTGGTGGAGCTTTTCAATCTTCACCTGCTATTGCTGAGGATGGGACTATCTATGTAGGTTCAGATGATAATTTTCTTTATGCTATCAATCCTGATGGTACACTGAAATGGAAACTTAAAGTTGGTGATGGTTGGGTGTATTCATCACCAGTTATTGATGAAAATGGGATTATCTTTGCAGGTTCTACGTTTGGTAAAAACATTTGTGCCATTTATCCAAATGGTACAAAAAAGTGGGATTTTAAAACAGGTTATAAAATTTATAGCTCCCCTGCTTTAGATAAAAATATGTTATATATTCTTTCTCATGATTTATATTTATATTCCATCTATAAGGATAATGGGACTCAGAAATGGAGATTTAAAACAAAGGATTGGGGCGGCTCAGCTCCAACAATAGATGATAATGGAATTATCTATTTTGGAGCATGTGATCGATATTTCTATGCACTATATCCAGACGGAACTCTAAAATGGAAGTTTTCAGTTGGTTGGGACGCACTTACTTCTTCCCCTGCTCTAGGCAAAGATGACAATATTTATTTTGGTTGCCATGCAAAATACATATATAGTCTTAATTCAAGCAATGGTAATGAAAACTGGCGGTATCCTACAAACGAAGAAGTCAGCGCACCTGTTGCAATTGATAATAATAGTATTATATATGCAGGAGATTGGGATGGTGTTTTTTATGCATTAAATCCTGATGGTACAGCTAGATGGAAATTCAAAACAGGAAATTCTATAATGGTTTCACCTGCCATTGCAGAAGATGGTACTATTTATATTGCAAGTTGGGATGGATACCTTTATGCTCTAGAAATTATTGAAATTGACAACGTTCCACCCCTTAAACCAACAATAGATGGACCATCCGAAGGTAAACCCAGAGAGGAATATACGTTTTTTGCTAATACTACAGATCCAGATGGAGGCAATATTTCCTATTTCTTTGACTGGGAGTATGAAAATGAAAATAGCGGTTGGCTTGATTTTGTACCTGGCGGAACACCCATAAACATTAGTCAAACTTTCTATCTTGAAGGCACCTATACAGTGAAAGTAAAAGCTCAGGACAGATATGGAGCAGATAGCTTCTGGGAAACGTTAGAAATAAAAATTACCAATCCAAGAGTCAAAATATCATCATATCACTGGATATTTGAATGTTTCCCAACACTTGAAAGAATTCTATCTTTGTTATTGTAACATTTAAATATCAAGTATCAATTTAAAAGTATGAGGGAGATGAAATATGAAGGAAAAAATATTGTATAAATCTCTTGTAATTGGAATTGTAGTTCTATTTATTGGAGTTGGTATACAACCCGCATTTGCAAATAATGTTTCAATAAGTAAAAAATCAGATAAAGAAAATGACTGTAACCTATGTGCAAAAAAAGTTAATAGATTAAATTATTACAATAATCAACTTTCTTTGTTATATAGACAGCATCCTGAATTTAAAGAGAAATACAAGAACTTAAAAGAAAAAATATTAAATTATCAAGTTTTAGATAAAGATTCATTTTGTGATAAATTAGAGAGTATTATGAATTTTTTTATACCAATTATGGTTAGCCTGGAGAGCATTGGAATATTATTATCTGATTTTGGATTTAAACTTATTCCATATATATTTTATGGTTTGAGTATTATTCCTGCGATATTATTTACACCCTTTTCACTGTTGTATTTTATTTTTTGCTGGCAACCTCCACATAAAAAATAAAAAGAATTGTCTTTTTATTGAAAATTTCGATTAGTTCCTTTTCATTTTGATTTTAGTAATTTTCTGTTGAGATAATTCAGTTGAATTGATTCTTTCATATTTACACCTCAAAAAAAGGGAGAAAATATTAAGAAAGATTTTAGTGAGAATAGAACCAATTTAAGTCCAAAATCCAAAAGAGTGATTTTTAGATGCTTTTTACCTGGTTTTTCTTCGAGAGAACTGTCCTCTCTCCGCCAGGTCCGTTGGTTTTCCCATGTTAAAACTAGAAAAATAAATCTATGATGTTTTGAACAGAAAATTATAAATACTATAGCAGTTATAATTATTGTAATAATTATAAAATATGTGATAATATGACCAATACTACAATTTCAGTAACAAAAGAAACGAAAAAAGCTTTACTTGATTTAGGCACAAAAGGAGAGACCTACGATTCAATCATAAGAAAATTATTAAAACGATTCGCCTGGAAAAAATTAGACGATGAATGGAATAAGATTCTTGCAAATGATGAATTTATTCCTCTTGATGAGTTGTGAATAAATGAGTTATTCAGTGTTAGTATCAACAACTTTTCAACGAAAATTTCAACAACTTCAAAAATCTTTCCAAAATAAGATACGAAAATCATTAAAAGAACTTAAAAATGACCCTTTCAAATCTGGACCAAATTGTGATGTTAAATCACTGATAGATACTCGTCCAAAGAAATATCGTTTAAGAGTTGGGAACTATCGAATCATTTATATAATAGAAAATAAAGATGTAAAGATCATTGATTTAATTAAAAGATAAGTTGGATATGGTAGATTAGAGTAATTGATTTGTTAAAATTGAGTATCACATAATATTCCAACGGATATAGCATTCAAATGTAGAAAATACTCCATTGTATGCAGTGTTTCTCCTGTAAAACAAGCCTAACCCGCCAGGTCCGTTAATTATTAAAAATTGTTAATTTTATAATTCTTCCTCTAAAAGGTTACTAAGCAATTCCTTAAATATCAATAGATCCTCCTCAGAAATAGGCTTAGGAATTGGATAAAGAGTATGTTCTTTTCTATATATGCCTTTAAAAATTAAACTAAAAAGTATAATGATTCGCCCCATCTGCAATGATTTATATGTAGTATCCAGTGATGCCTTACTAACATTTTTAGCAGCTTCCGGGTCATTGTGATCGTAATAAAAATCATATTCAAAGCCTACAATTTTACCATTATCTCCGATGTTCATGAAACCGAGGGCGTGTTCGAAATTATTGTATTTATTACATTCTTCTATTATCATATCATGCCATTTTATAACATTTTCACCATTATTACTAGGCCATATTTTTCCTGCTTGACCTAAGAACATACGCTGTCTCATCATCCTCGAAGGTAAAATTCGGAATGCATGAAGCCAAACAATATCTGTCATTTCTGGTTTGGAATAAACTTTTTTGAAAAAAACCTGTAGATCCTCATCAAAAACCTTTGCGATTTGTTCAGGTGATGCATCCAAACCCTTTTCCAAATGTTTTCTCATAGGACCTGTAATGATTGCTTTGAGAGGATCTTCTTCCTCGGAAAGCACTTTCATAAACTCACTATCTTTTAATGAAGCAAGCTTTGGTGAACCCAATATAAAACTTTTGATCAGGGATTTATCAATAATATATTCCGCCATTTCTTCAACTATTTTCTTTTCATATTCGTCACAAATAACGGTTACAATATAATTCAATTTTAGATAGTTTGTACAAATATATTCAAAGTCTTTTGCTATTTGAGGAGTTGGACAAATAAACTCAGCCAGATATTTGTGGGAAAGAACGGCAAGAGATATCCCTATACCATGCTTTCCAAGTTTCATAAGCATATCTAGAGCATCTTTAAAATTTTCAAATGGTACAAGAACTGCTTCTTCATTTTTATACACAGGATGAAGTTTTACAACACTTTCTGTTAATATTCCAGGTGGACTAAGATTTATATTAATCCAAGAAGGATCAGTGGAATAAGGATTATTTATGTCTATATCACTATGCTTTTTGATTTCTCCCTCATCGTTTACTAATGATAAATCGATAAAATTATCGGCTGCCCATCCGTATCTGTTAAACCATGTAGAGAGAATTCCAGATGATACAATATTTGCACAAACGTGTGCTCCTGCTTCTGCAACTAGAGCCCTTAAATTATGTTTATAAGCTTCTTTTTGCAGTTCAAAAGCAGTAATTCCTGCACCAACAGTTGCCGTACAACTCTCTGGATGAATTTCGAGCTTTCTCATTCTTAAAAGATCGATAACAATACCTTGTTCCAAACTAAAAGCTTCTGAAATAACCGTTGGTGAGCACATCGATAACCATGTTCCACCAGCACGCGGCATAAATGGAAGGTTATTTTTATTTGCAAATTTTATGATCTTAGCCACCTGTTCTGTAGTTTCTGGCATAACTATATAAAAATTTCGTTCAGAATCAGGATTAATAATTGATCTAATATATGAAGAGATAATAATCGGGTCATTAGAGGCCCATTCCTCTCCAACAATAGTGCGAAGTCCTCTTAGAATATCGTCTTCAGGAACACTCTTAAATTCACTCTTATCTAGATTATCAACATATTCCTTTAATGCCTTTGCAACTTTTTCGGGTCTTAATTGAGTAATAAAATTACATTGTTTATCACAAATACCGCAAAGCGAACAAGAATTCACAATATCAATTAGTTTTTCTGTAGGGGTAACTTTTCCTTCATATAAATTTTTCACAATCTCCATTCTTCCCTGTGGCCAATATGCTAAGAAACCATGTTTTTTACCAGCAGGACATACACCATTTTCTAAAAAATCAATTTTACACATGCCGCAATGTGTTCCTTTTTTTGCAATTTCAACTGCATCTTTTAAAGAAATTTTTGATTTAGATGTAGGCTTATCTGATGTCATTTTTTTATACCCTCCTGATAATTATTCAGCAATTAGTAAAGGATGTCTTAATTTAAATCTATCTTTGAAATAAATTAATTAATAAAATCTCACGTAAAATATTAAATATCAATTAATAATATTAACTAAATGATGCATCATGATATTGTCTAAATTAAAAATTATTAAAATAATAATTGTGGCATTTATAATAATAAGTAGTATACCTATTATTGTACAATCAATTAAGATTGAAAAATCAGAAGATCTTGATCCTTTGGTCGATCTTGAAGTGACATTTGAATTATTAAAAATAAGATCTTTAGAAAAATTTGATAGATATCTTTATAATAGAGAATTTATAGATATTTTAGGTAATCCAGACTTTTATGTTAAATTATTGATTAATAATGAATCGTTTACAAGCCCAATTTTTAGAAATAAAAAATATGTATACGAACCAGATTGGAATGTTACAGTTAATGTTCCTGATAATCAAGAATGGGTTGATATAAAAATACAGTTATGGGATTGGAATATAGTTAAAGATAAGAAATGTGATATTAGTGGTTTTAATAGAGAAGGCAATGACAATAAAGATGTTGACCTTCGATATAATTTAAAATATAATCAATGGATTGGAGACGATTTTTTAGAAAAATTATATATTAATGCAGACCCAAGCGGTTATGGTCGTCTAAATGGTTGTGATGATGGTACAATATATAAGCATGATTTTGATTGTGAACTATGGTTTAATATCTATCAAAATGATTTTGATGAGGACGGAATATCCTATTGGTCTGAGACAGAAATATTTCAAACTGATCCAACGGTTGATGATAGAGGAAGAGATGATGATAATGATTCTGTACCTATTGAATGGGAATATAAATGGGGACAGTCAATAGTTTGGGATTACAATACATTTGAATATAAGTATTTTCAATGGTACGATCCTTTTGATTGGGAAGATCATATTGATTTAGATCCAGATTATGATGGATTATCTAATTATGAAGAATATCTAACATCTAACTGGGGATCAGATCCAATGAGAAAAGATTTATTTGTTGAATTAGACATAATGGATGAAGGACCGAACGGTGAAACAACTGAATTTCCTCACGAATCAAAGGAGATGCTAAATACAGCATTTAATCGTCAAAATATTGTATTATATCTAGATGATGGTAGTTTGGGTGGTGGTGAAATTATTCCTTTTGATGATTCTTCTACAATTGAAGAGATAAGGGAGATTTACTGGAATTATTTTTTACATCAAGATGTAGAAAACTGGAGATTTGGAGTATTTCATTATGGATTGTTAATTTATAATGCCGAAAGACATCATGGTTTTGGATTCTCAGGTAGAATTAAGCCTGTATTAGATTCATTTCAAATATCAGCTCTTGGTATGGAAAAGAAATCAAAATTCCCTCTTTTTAAAAGAGAAACTGTCTATGCAAGTGCCTACATGCATGAATTAGGGCATACTCTTGGTATATTCAATGGAAATACACCAGGATGTGATGACCCTGAAAGTGTTCCTTTTGGAAAGAACTGGTTTAAATGGCGGCCTTATAAAAGTGTCATGAATTATGGTTATATCTACAGAATGGTTGATTATTCTGATGGAAGTCGTGGAAAAAATGATTTCGATGATTGGAATAGAATAGATTTAACCTATTTTCAAACACCTTTATGGTAAAGTTCTATCATATTTAGCAAATTTTTAAAAAAAAATCGATGAAGAATTTTTTTTTGTTTTCTTCTCTTTGTTTGGTATATTTTTTATCAATTAATAAAAAATAAATAGAAAGTTTTAAAACTGAGTTTTTCCTTCAATTTGTTAATAAAAGGTGAAGGTGAGGAGAAAAAATGAAAAAAATATTTTTACCGTTATTATGTCTATTATTAATCATTAGTCAAATGACGGGATGTGTTGAAGAAGAGAAAGTTAAAGAAAAGATATTAATATTTGGTATGTCTGGAGATGCTGATAAATTAGATCCCGCTGATGTGACAGATGGCGAATCTATTTCAAGAATGGATAGTATTTTTGAAAGTCTTGTTGAATATACATCTGGTGGGACTGATATACAACCTGCGTTAGCTACGTCCTGGAATGTTTCATCTGATGGATTAAATATTACCTTAAATCTTAGAGAAAATGTGAAATTTCATGATGGAACAGATTTTAATGCTGATGCTGTTGTTTTTTCATTTGAACGGCAATATAATACTAGTCATCCCTACCATGAGTATGGAGAATGGGCTTATTGGGGGTATATGTTTAGTGACATAGAATCAGTTGAAAAAAGTAAGGAATATCAAGTTATTATTCATTTGAAGAATCCAAATGCTGCAATGATGACTAGTCTTGCTATGTTTACTGTAGCAATTGTTAGCCCCACTAATGCAGAGAAATGGGGTGAGGATGTTTTTAAACATCCAGTTGGAACAGGTCCTTTTGAATTTGTTGAATGGGTAAAGGATGATCATATTACTCTTAAGAAAAATGACAATTACTGGAGAGATCCTCCTAAATTAGATAAATTAATATTCAGGGTAATTGAGGATCCTTCATCAAGATTATTAGCGGTTCAAGCCGGGGAGATTCATGGAATGGAATATCCTGATCCTGCAAGTTTTGATATTATCAAAGCTGATAATGATCTACAACTTTTAAGTCAGGCGGGTATGAATGTTGGTTACCTTGCTATGAATACCGGTTATGGATATTATGATGATAATGAAAATGGTGTGAGAGATGATGATGAGCCATGGGTGAAAACACCTGGATATTTTGAACCATTAACTAATGTATCTGTGAGAAAGGCGATTAACTATGCTATTAACAAGACTTCTATTGTAGAAAATCTATATAAAGGAACTGCTATAGTTGCAAAAAATGGTATGCCACCATTTATGTTAGGATATAATGACGATGTCGAAGATTTTGAATATGATCCTGAAAAGGCTATTGAACTTCTTGAAGAAGCAGGATATCCTAATGGATTTAATACTACGTTGTGGGTGATGCCCGTGAGTAGACCATATATGTTTGACCCACCAAAGATTGCAGAAGCGATCCAAAGCTATCTAGCTGATGTAGGTATTAATGTTGAATTGTATCAGATTGATTGGTCAACATATCTAGAGGAAACAGAGAATGGTGAACATCCTATGTGTTTACTTGGATGGACTGGGGATAATGGAGATCCAGATAATTTTATGAATGTACTTTATGGTCCAAATTCTGCATCAATCGGAACTGCTGGAAATGTTGCATTTTACAATAGGTCAGAAGTACAGGATAAATTTACACAAGCTCTAAAAATATATGATACTGATGAACGATCAAGACTTTATGAAGAAGCACAAGTGTTAATCCATCAGGATGCACCATTTGTTTATCTTGCTCATGCTACTCAGAATATCGTTTTTAGATCAAATGTGAAAGGTTATACATTGAATCCAACAGAGAGAAAGTTCTTCTACGAAGTTGATTTCGAATAAGAAAAGACCAATCATAGATTTATCTAATGCAAACGCAAAGCATAGTTGTTTTCAGAACTAAAATTCTTTGTTCAATTGATTAAGGATGATATTGTATATAACTAAACGGTTGCTTCAGCTTATCCCGGTGATTCTAGGAGTTACTATCATAGCGTTTTCATTAATTCAAATTGCACCTGGTGATCCTGCTCGAACAATGTTGGGGCAACATGCCACACAAAAAGAGATTAATGAAATTCGTGATAGATATGGCTTAGATGAGCCCATTATCGTTCAATATGGTATTTGGCTTAGCGGAGTAATAAGAGGTGATTTAGGGAGATCAATAATTACCAATGATCTAGTTGTTAATGAAATATCTTCAAGATTTCCAAATACAATTGAACTTACAATTGCTGCCATGATCTTTGCAATACTTATTGGAGGTGTAGCAGGGATTATTTCTGCATCCAAACAATATTCAATAACTGATTACACAGTAATGGGGGTGGCCTTGTTTGGGATTTCAATGCCAGTATTTTGGCTTGGAATCATACTTATGATGGTTTTTGGTGTAATCCTTGGATGGTTACCGATTGGAGGTAGAATCGATCTTTTCATCCCCTATCAACGGATAACCGGTTTTATGGTTTTAGATTCCATTATTACATTTAATCTTCCTGCCTTGGTCAGTTCCATTAAACATCTAATTCTTCCTGCTGTTGCATTAGGAACCATTCCTATGGCAATGATAGCTAGGGTTACCCGATCAAGTATGCTTGAGGTGTTAAGACAGGATTTTATTCGTACTGAGCGTGCAAAAGGATTGTCCGAACGAGCGGTAATATATAAACACGCGGTTAGAAATGCGATGGTCCCTGTAGTTACAGTGATTGGATTAAATTTTGGCTTGTTACTTGCAGGGGCGATATTGACTGAGACTGTTTTTTCTTGGCCTGGGTTAGGTCGTCTTGTTGTCGAAGCCGTCTATGAACGGGATTATCCTCTCGTTGTAGGTTGTATTTTGATTTTCGCAATTATTTTTGTCATTGTGAATCTGATTACGGATATCTTGTATACATATATTGATCCGAGGATTAAGTATGAATAGATGGATTTGGGTTAAGAAAACGTTCAAAAAAATCCATATCTATCTTAAAAAGTTTAGTTTATATCGAATAAAACATGTTGATTCTGGCTCAAGAGAGACAAAAACTCATGAGCTTGTTCGAAGATTTCTATATAATAAATCAGCGGTTTTCGGACTTGCATTAATTCTGATTCTTGTTTTTATGGCGATTTTTGCTGATTTTATTGCTCCAAATGAGCCTAATCCTTCACCTCCTGAATTAGAAAATAGTTTACAACCTGGTTTCTGGGATGAAAATGGAGCTGAGGGAAAACCATTGGGCACTGATATGCTAGGAAGATGTGTTTTAAGTAGAATTGTTTATGGTGCAAGAATAAGTTTAAGTGTTGGGTTTGTGGCTGTTGGTATTGCAACAGCTTTAGGAGTAACTATTGGTGTGTTGGCTGGTTATTTTGGTAGATGGGTTGATAGCATACTTATGAGAGGAGTTGATATCATTTTTTCGTTTCCTGCTTTATTACTTGCAATTGTAATTGTTGCAACAATTGGGCAGGGACTTGATAAAGCAATGATTGCTATAGGTATTGTTTATTCTCCTCAGATGGCCCGTATCATGCGAGGGTCAGTTTTATATATCAAGGAAATGGAGTATATTGAAGCTCAAAAAGCAATTGGATCTAGTAATACCCGGATCATCTTTCGACACGTTCTACCAAATAGTCTTTCTCCTGTTATTGTATATGGGACATTGTTGATGGCTAGTGCTATCCTTGATGCTGCAGCACTAGGATTTCTTGGATTGGGTGCACAACCACCGACTCCAGAATGGGGCGCTATGTTGTCTGAAAGCCGGTTTTATATTGTAAGTGGGGCATGGTGGGCTGCAACTTTTCCTGGTATCGCAATAATCTTTGCAGTATTAGGATTAAATCTTCTTGGAGATGGTTTGAGGGATATTTTGGACCCAAGACTTAAAACATAGGTTGAAAAAGACATGGATACATTACTTAAAATTACAGATTTAAAAACATATTTTTATACCTATGAAGGAGTTGTTAAAGCAGTTAATGGTGTAAATTTTGAATTAAAAAAAGGTCAGACCTTAGGTCTTGTGGGTGAATCAGGATGTGGAAAAAGTGTTACAGCCTTATCAATTATGAGGCTCATTCCTGATCCACCTGGTAAAATCGTTGAAGGTAAAATCCTCTTTGAAGACGTTGACCTTACCAAACTATCAGAAAAAGAGATGAGGAAGGTAAGAGGAAAAAAGATTTCAATGATTTTTCAGGAACCAATGACATCTTTAGATCCAATGTTTACAATAGGACATGGAATTATTGAAGTCTTGAAACTCCATCAGGGCCTTAATAAAGATTTAGCAAGACAAAAAGCAATAGAGGTTCTTAGAAAGGTTGGTTTTTCAGATCCTGAAGAAAGAATCGATGTTTATCCTCATGAACTATCTGGTGGGATGAGGCAACGAGCTATGATTGCAATGGCTCTTGCTTGTAATCCTTCCCTCTTAATTGCAGATGAGCCGACAACAGCTTTAGATGTTACCATTCAGGCACAGATATTAAAATTAATCGATAATTTGAAGGAACAATTCAATACCTCTGTATTATTGATTACACACGATCTTGGGGTAATAGCAGAGTCTTGTGATATTGTTGTTTTAATGTATGCAGGTTATGTTGTTGAGAAAGCAAGTGTTGACACTTTTTTTAATAATCCTTTACATCCATATGCAGAAGGTTTAATGAAATCTATTCCTCGCCTTGACGTCAATAGAAAAAAACTTGATATAATTAAAGGAACAGTACCTAATCTCTTTCAGATGCCCTCAGGTTGCCCGTTTCATCCACGCTGTAATTATTGTTTTAAGAAATGCAGAAAGAGCTTACCAGAACTAACCGAGATTGAGCCAGATCATTATGTTAGATGTTGGTATATTGAGGAGGGTAAGTAATTGGAAAACATTGTTGAGGTTAAGAATCTTAAGAAATATTTTACAATTGGAGGAGGAGGATTTAGAAAAAAACATTCTATAAAAGCTGTTGATAATATTAGTTTTAATATTAAAAAAAAGGAGATTCTTGGGCTGGTAGGTGAATCTGGTTGTGGTAAAACCACCTGTGGAAAGATTATTTTAAGAATTATAGATCCCACCTCAGGCAGTATTGTTTTTGATGGTCATGATATTACTAGTATTTCTCAGAAGGAGATGGCAAAGTTTCGAAATCAGATGATGATTATTTATCAAGATCCATTTGGTTCTCTAGATCCAAGAATGAAGATCGGCTCAACAATTGCTGAGCCAATGGAGGTTCACCATTTATTTTCTAAAGGGGAAAAAGAACAAAAAGAAAATAGGATTGTAGAGCTTATGGATAAGGTAGGTCTTACTCATGATCAGATAAATCGATATCCTCATGAGTTTAGTGGTGGTCAAAGACAACGAATAGGTATTGCTAGAGCATTGGCAACAAACCCAAAATTTATTGTTGCAGATGAACCTGTTTCTGCATTAGATGTTTCAATTCAGGCTCAGATTATTAATTTATTAAAAAACTTACAGAAAGAATTTGGTCTGACAATATTATTTATTACACATGATCTTAGTGTCATAAAACATATCAGTGATAGGGTAGCTGTAATGTATACCGGGCAGATTGTAGAAATGGCTCCAAGAAATGAGTTGTTTAAGAATCCCTTACATCCGTATACAAAAACGTTAATTTCATCAATCCCTATTCCAAATCCTGATATAAAACGAAAAAAAGAGTCTTTAAAAGGAGAAGTCCCTAGTTTGATAAATCTTCCTACAGGTTGTAGGTTTCATCCGAGATGTCGGAGTTGTAAAAAGGCATGTTCTGTTATTGAACCTAAATTAATTGAAGTGAAAAAAGGTCATTTTGTTGCATGTAATAAGTTTATGTCTAAAGAAAAAAAATAATTTTCATAAATGTTATAGAAAATAAAAAAATCTACTAAAAAATTGATAAATTATTTTTATAATTGAATGATGATTTACAGGGGTTATTAGTTTTACATTAATTAATTCAAAGTCTTCAGAATTGTTAATGTTTTCAATCCTTATATATCCTGAAAATTCTGTTTCCTTTTCATCTGGTGCTACAACTGATACCTGTATGGTTATTTCTCCATCCTCTGGTGTGAGATTTTCACCAGAACTGGGATTAAATGACCAATTACCCCAGTTAATTAATGAATTATTTATTGTCCAATTCAGTAATGAACCAGAATCACCTATGTTTTTTATTAAGAAACTTCCACTGATAGAATCTCCTGGTTTAATATTAGTCCATGAAAGACTTCCTGAACAATCTAAATCAGGATTATCGGGTTCTTGTGGTTCTTGATCAGGTGAAATGTACTCAGCTCTGAATAATGCACTTCCAGTATTATATTGCCAAACTGTTTCTTTGTCTGTGTTAACTTCAAAAATTTTTCCGTTGTCTCCATTAGAAATAAGGGTATTACCACTTTTAAGTCTTTGAGCACCGCCACAATTATTAGAATAAAAGCTTGTAGGCGGGTTAGCAGTGTATATCCAGGTTTGCTCCTCAGGTCCATAAGCTGAACCTTCCTCAAGATAATAAGCTCCATTCTCATCAACAGGTGGAACGATTTCATCAACACTGGAATAATGGCTGCCAGGACGGTTTGCTCCATTGTTAAACACTAGTATGTTTCCTGCTCCAGGAAAATCATTATCTATCCATGTTGCGTCATGTTGATTAAAAAATTTCTCATCATTTACTGATCCTGCATCATACACCTGAGGATTACCCCAGCGATAAAGCAGATCACCACCCATGCCACTGTTACCACCAGTATGCCCTGCTGCTTCCTCTGTAGTTGTGCTATGATCTATAATCCAAATCTCGTTATAATAACGAACACTTAGTAAAATTTGATCGAATTCTTCGTTATAATCTATTGAATTTGTATGTGAAAAGTCCAGTTGTTGTGAGGTAGCATAATTAATATCGATTAATTCTGGATGCTCTTCAATAACACCATAATTATCTTTTTTTGAGTCATAATCCTGTATTAAATGATCCCACATATGCCATTCCCAAACAATCTCACCAGTGTCCGGTCCGGTTGGTTTTACTTCAATTACATGATCGGGCATCAATCCTTGGTAAGAAACATAGTTAGGATTTCTTCCAGCGTCAATTGCCTCAGTACGTGTTTTTGTTTCCCAAGCAATCATAAGAATGTTACCATCTGGTAACACTTCAATGTCATGATGAGTTCTTAATCCATTAGTATTATATCGAAAATCCCAAACAACTGTGCCATCCCATTCTACTCTTTGTATACCACCACCAGCTCCACCCATAATAGGACCTCCACCAGTTCTTATCGTCCGAAGTAATGTCTTTTCACCTAACCATTTAATTGCTGCACCTGGAAAATAACCACTTTGCCATGTATGATTTAGTTCTCCAGTACTTTCTACTAAGTATGTTGTTGTACTCCATAATCCTGAATAAAGAATTTGACCTTCTTCTATCATTTTTGACTGTTCATAAACTAAATCAACCTTTTTAGACATTGATACAATTATATAACAGGAATTAAACAAAAGAAAAATGATAAACAATATTATAAATCTAGATTTAGGATTAAATTTAATAAAATTCAAATTCATCAAAGATTTAATGCTCATGTTTTTATTCAAATAAAATTAATATTACATATCTTAATAAAATTTTCCTATTGTACTAAATCACTGAAAATAAAAACAATAATAGGTAAATTTGATTGTAAAGAAATCCATGGTATACATATTTATGGAGTCTTGGTTTCACTAACAGTATATATAGTATTTCAACAAATAAATAATATAAAAAATACACAGAGGAAAATAATAATGAAAAAGAAAATTATGATATTTATAACAATAATTATGCTATTTTTACTTGGAAGTTTTGTTGGAATGGTATCTAGCACTAGTTATTATGATGAAACAGGGAAAAGCTGTGTGGATTGTTGTAATAAATGTAATTCTCATCTTGATAATTCTGACAAATGTAATATTCAAGGAAATCATATGTGTGATGGAATAGGCGAATGTTCACAAAATATAAAACAAGAGAGTAATTGGAAACCAAAGTCGGATTGTTCAAATATCTGTGAAAAATAAAAAATGTAAGGCTTTCTGTTATTTTTAGATTGACATTTTATATTGAGGAATGAAATAATGTTGGTAAGAAAGTTTCTGAAAATATTATATCTGAATTTGAATGTAAAAATAACTATACTTTTGATTTTATCTATCATATTAACAGGTTCGTTAACAGTTAATGCTTGGGAAAATTGTCCTTTTGGAGAAATAAATGAACCTTATCCAGGTACTTGTGGTAGATATACTGACTCGGATAATGATAATATTTGTGATTTATCACAACCTGCTCCTCAAAACAGGATCGACTCAGATGAAGAAATTAGTGATGCTCAAGAAGATATTAACACTACTTCAAGTAAAAGTAATCAATCACAAAATTCCAGGATAAATTACTATTTCTTGCCTATTTTGATTATTTTATGTTTTTTTTATTATTTAACCTATAATCTTTCAAAAAAGAAAAAAATAAAGATTATCCAACATAGAAGGCTCTGGAATGTTTTTTTATTATTTACATTTCTAATTTCAGGAATATTCGGAATTATACTTGCGATATTGTTAAGTTATGGAATTAGGCTTAATTTTTATTCAGACTTATTGTTTTGGCATGTTGAATTGGGTATTGCAATGTCAATAATTTCAATTTTTCATATTGCTTGGCATTGGAAATATTTTAAAAAAATTGTAAGCAAGAAAAGCTAACAAAACAAATCTTTTTCAATTTATCAATATTTTACTTAGTTTTTCAGCTAAATCTATGCGATTTGTATTTCCATATTTTTCAACAATAATTATACCTTTTCTTTCAAGGTCTTTTATAATTCTATGTGTTTTTACCTTACCCATACTTTCCATTCTACTAATTTCTGATTGTAATATTGATCCTTTATGCTCAATTATTTTGTTTATTACCTTTTTTTCATTGTAGTTTAAAAATTTCAATATTATTTTGGTAAAGTCTGATTTGCTAGTTACTTCATTTGTAATATTTTCATTATTACCTACGGTTTTTGATAAAATTTCCATATTTTTTTCATAGTTTTTTTCAAGACCTGAATAAATTACATAATAAAAAAGGGGAATAAGAGCAACAATTAATATTATTCCAGAGATCGAAATTATATATGTAGGTATTGCAGGATGTCCCCGATCTACTGCGCCATCTCCATGAGGAGCACCGGTTAAACCATATATAATAACCATAAAAAAAGTTATTAAACAAATGATTGAAATTACCAACATCCACGTTTTTGATTTCATCTTAATTTCAAAGAGTCTAATAATTTTTAATTATTAACTTTTCGCCTATGTTTCAAAAATTGAAACCAAATAAGGTCTGGTTTCAACAACGTTTTATATACTGTTTCAAGCAAATAATGAAATTGAGGTTGAAAATAAATGAATAAAGCAGTCGCTATTTTAGCAGCCGCAATTTTGTTATTATCATTGTTTTGCGGGTCTGTTATTGCAAGTACAGGTGGAGATGAGCATTATAATGATAATAGTCATGAATATGCTCAAGGTGAACAACCTGATCCAGACGATATTCCTGGTATGAACAGATCTGAAGATAGAACAAGAAATAAGGATTCATAAGTTCTATCTTTTTTCTTTTTTTTTTAAATTTTACCTAATTAATTTAAATTTAATGTTTATTTTCTATATATGATGAAAAAAGAATTAATTGCTCCATGTGGTATGAATTGTGGTATTTGTAAATATCATTACCGTGAAAAAAACACCTGTCCAGGTTGTAGAGAATTAGATAAAAAGACCCCCACAACTCGTTTTAAATGTAGAGTTAGGGATTGTGAAATTCTTAATGATAGAAATTGGAAGTATTGTTCAGATAAATGTGATAATTATCCATGTAAACGATTGAAATCTCTTGATAAAAGGTATAGTACTAAATATCATATGAGTATGATTAAAAATCTTGAGTTTATAAAAGAAAAGGGTATTGACACTTTTTTAATAAAAGAAAAAAAGAAATGGGCCTGTCCAAAGTGTGGTGGAATAGTGACCTGCCATGGCGGTGCATGTTTAAAGTGTGGTTTTGTAAAATTTAAAAATTGAGAAATAATAAGAATTTATTTTTCTTTCTTTTTTGTAACACCTTTCTTTAAACCTTTACCAAGACCCTTTACAGCACCCCAACCAGCTTTTCCAACTTTTCCAACGGTTTCACCGGTTTTTTCAGCTGCGCCTTCAATTTTGCCTTTCTTTTTATCATCTGACATAAGAATTTTACCTCCAAATTTTTAAAAATATATTTATGAATGGGTATTAAATATTAACCATCGTAATTTTTATATTATTTACATCTTTTAAATATAAACTTATTTATAGTAAATTTTATATCATTTATTTTGATTTAAAATTTCAATGCTTGATATTTCAAAACGTCCTTCTTTAAAATATGTTTTATTTGGTAATCTATATTTTGCTGAGGGAATACAATTTGCTCTTTCTACGACAATTCTTATATTATATTTTACAGAAAAAGAAATATCTGTTGCTACTGCAACCTTGGTTGTTGGTGTAGCAACTTCTCCATGGATTTTAAAATTTATTTATGGACCTATCACAGATTTTTTAATAAAATATGGGCGGAAACCAATCATAATTTTTGGAGGTCTAATTAGTGGTATTTGTCTTTTACCGTTAGGTTTTATTGATCCAGTAGATGCATTATTACCCTTCACATTATTATTATTCATAAGTCACTCAGGTGTTATGTTTCTTGATGTTTCAGCAGATGCATGGGCTATACAAACAACAGAGTATGAAAAACGAGGCAAGGTAAATGCTGCTATGACAGGTGGATTATTTTTAGGATGGGGACTTGGTAGTCCAGTGCTTGCTTATATTGCAAATAATTTTGGTTTTGGTATGGCATTTTTAACAACTGCTTTTTTAGTGTTTCTTACAATCGTTTTACCAATATTTGTAAAAGAAGTAAAAATTAAAATTGAGCGTAAAAAAATTGCATCTATTTTAATTAAGGAGTTTAAGAAAAAAAATACAATTCTAGTTGCTTTTCTCTCAATGATAACAGCAATGAATTTTGGTCTTCTGTTGTTAATTATACCTGAGTATATGATGAATGTTCTAAATTTAGATGTAGCTCAAACAGGACTTATTGCCGGATTATATCCTATGGGTACGGTTTTTGGAGCTATTTTAGGTGGATTTATGGCAGATAAATTAGGTAGGAGAGTTACACTTTTTATTTTTCTACCTTTTTTGATTTTATTTTCCTCACTACTTATATTTGCAATTTCTTGGTGGATATTAGCAATTATTTATCTTATAATTGGTTTTTTAATAGGTGGGTCAGGTTATTCTGCAGAAGCTGCTTTATTTATGGATGTTACAAATCCAAAAATTGCAGCAACTCAGTATTCAATACTTGCTAGTATTCATAATTTTGGTGATATTTTCAGTGCAACAATTAGCGGCTCTCTTGTGTTAATGCTTGGTTATAATCGTGTATTTCTCTATGCAGCTTGGATAATAGGTCCTGCTCTAATATTATTGTACTTTGTGAAAGAAAAAAAAGTAATAAAAAGAAAGATTTAAGAAAATTATTACTCAATTTTACTTTTTATTATTTCATTTCTAATAATTTATTTTTATTGCATATTTTTTAATATGAAATACATAAAAATTGATGTGAATAATCCTCCAAACAATCCTCCGTAAAATGCTCCATCAAACCACCAATCAGAAACATCTTCAAGGGTTAATATAAAGATAATCCCACCAATTAATGCAAGAAAGAAAACAACTAATGATAATAAGAACCCTAGCCTTATTGAGTTTTTACTTGGAATTATATTTGTATTTTGTAATGCTTTTAATGATATCCATGTACAGTAAAAAAGAAAAATCGC
>Ga0272442_10003882_pt1 | contig 20715 bp, 13 predicted proteins | sample SSMForm2O_FD_200262 | JGI IMG/M metagenome (GOLD analysis project Ga0272442, IMG submission 200262) | Marine sediment archaeal communities from Little Sippewissett salt marsh, Falmouth, MA, United States - SSM-Form-2O | ecosystem: Environmental > Aquatic > Marine > Wetlands > Sediment ... | reverse complement strand
CTCAGCAGCAATATCCGGATTGACTGCGTCAGGCGTTGTCCCGGTCCACAACTTCCCGGGTTCAAGGCATCCGATTCCAGCCTGGAACTTTCCTTTATCGCCGCAGGGCAGGCAGCTGTCGCAATGTTGAAAAGTTTTCTCAGTGTCCATGCCCATGTCGGTTGTGACAACGGCGATGCGGATGTTGTCCACCGGATTCAGGTCCCATTCTGCGGGCGGATCAAGCAGCGTCTCAACGAGCGAAATGAAGCTCTGCTTCAGCCTCGCCTGTTCCTCTTCCATTGATCCCGAATTGTCCACGACAACGAGAATGTCCACCCTGTCAAACCCCTGCGGAGGAACCTCGTCTCTCACGGCTGATTTGACACGCGGGCAGGTCCAGGCAGGGTCCCTGTCCATGCATCCATTTGTTATTAATAAGGTATTTAACATTATTACAATATATGTTTCATATACAAAGCTTCCCCCGATAGTTTTTCTAACCATTTTTTAACTCCCCTCTATTTATGAATTGTTTAGTCTAGTTGCCTCATTTCTCCATAATCTGGATTCTCAGCATTTTTATTTTCATTCTAAAAAAGCTGTAAATTTTCTATGCCGGCATAACTAAGCGTTATCATTAGGTATTTATGTAAACATAAGGCGCTTTTTGCCGAAAGCAATAGAACGGGGGAATAATTCCGAATTTAATCAGGCTGGAATATGAAGAATCAAATTTAAGTATTTATGAAATGTGCCCGATATTGTTTACAAAAATACTGTACAAACCGCTATCTCAATAACTGCATTCTCCTTCGGGAATTCTGTATGAGACTGCGCATTCAATCCACAGCGTACCGTTGTCCGCGGTCTGTTTCTGGGCTTTTTGCGTCAGGAAAACGTTTTCGCTCTCATATTCGTAGTCGCCCCCCTGCACTGTCAGATCGCCATCTCCCTCGCAGTAAATCCATGCGCTCTTTTCCGTATTCATTACATCTTCATGCTCTTTTCCCGTGCACGAGCGCGCGTGTGGCAAGGGCTCTATCCTGCATCGACTCAGGACTCCACCGTCCATCCTGTGCGCACTTCCGTAGTCGCTCATACCGGCGGGGCATGCCGCTCCAGTGTCTTCAAAAATCAGATCGCAGCGTAATGTTTTAGTGTCCTCATCGAAATAGTTTTTCAGAACCCCGCCGGACGCTGCCTTTATCTTGAGAACGGGCCTTATGCGCTTTGAAATCTCAAGCATGGGACTCTCCCAGCCCCTGTTGCAGATGCTGTGAACGTAACCGTATTCTTCAAAGCCAATTGCCGCTTTCACAAGCCTTGGGGCGGGCGCTGCAGAAAAGGCGCCCGTGTCTTTCTCGGACGCGCCTGCGTCTTTGTCAGACGCACCTGCATCCATTGCACTCTCCCACTCGCAGGCAGGGGCAAGCGCCATCCGTTCACCCCTCTGAACAAAAGAAAACTGCATTTCTTCTTCGTCCAGGCACGCGCTAATCCGATCCCCCGCGCCCTGGCAGGATTCAGAAACCGGCACACCCGATATTGCGACGAAAACCACTGAACCTGGAACCACTGCGGCCTCGAAATCACCCCTGCGCTTTAAAAGGTCGGCGAATTCCAGCGGATCGATCAGGTCTTCTCCGTGGCGCGCACAGTACGTCCCCAGATCCGGATCGGCAGCGTCAGCATCATCATGGTTAAAGAACCCGCTGTCAGTGGTTGCGGAACAGTCGTCTTCATCAGAGATGATCACAAAGGCCAGAAGAGCCGTGTCTCCACGCAGGAAGCTGCGCTGCTCCATGCGGCCGACGGCGTAATAGGCGGTGTACAGGGGCATTTTGTAAATACACCCGCTTTTGTCGAGGCCGTTTACGAGACATACGAGATCGTCCGCCATGGCGTCGCCGTCATTACTTCCCGGGCTCTGTGTCCAGTCATCGTAGGTCTCGCGGCACGCATCACCCTCTGCCTGCGTCTGGAAAGTGCCGTTGCCCTCAAGTGCGCCCGCGTCCTCACAGCCCGGACGTCCGGACGACAGCTTCATGTGAGTGTTGACAACGGCGAACCTTACGTCGTCAACGGGCCTTGCGCCGTATTGCATGCGCATGCTTTGGGAAGGATCCATCAGAACCGTTATCAGGGACCTGAAGCGCTCTTCAAGCGCGGGAATGTTTTGAATGAGTGATTGCGAATTATTCACCACGAAGAGTATGTCCACCCGGTTGTGACTGTCGTATTTCACGCGCATGCGGATCTTCGACCCTGATCCCGGACACACCCACGAGGGAAGCGAGTCGACACAGGCGTTAAAGAGAAAAGCTATTAAAAAAAATACCGCTGCCGAAGTTCCCGTTTTCATCTGAAACCGATGTTTATCCTTTTTAATCCAGATTTTTTCCATCCGTTCGCGAGCATAGCAGATAATAATCCTCAGCTCCTTTTATTTTTCAGACCCTCATATTTTCGACTTCCTTGCAACAGGAGGACAAATCACTTATTTTTCCGGCAGACGCGCTCACATGAAGCGGGTGCGCCTGCACAGGACGTGGCAAAGGGACCGGCTCATGACATTTACCGAGTACCTTGAAAAAAACATAGTGGTCTTTGACGGCGCCATGGGAACGCAGCTGGCGAAACTGAATCCTCCCGAAAACGCATGGGCCGGCCACACGGGCTGCAACGAAGCGCTCGTGCTCGGCGCGCCCGAGCTCGTCGCCGAAGTTCACAGGCTTTACTTCGAAGCCGGCGCTGCCGTTACCGAGACCAACACATTCGGCGCTGCCGCCCATACCCTGGCTCAATTCGATCTTTCGAATCGATGCGAGGAAATCAACGAAAAAGCGGCCCGGACGGCAAAGGCAGTCGCTCATGCGAGCAGCACACATTCACACCCGCGCTTTGTCGCAGGCTCCATGGGTCCCGGGTCAAAGCTTCCTTCGCTCGGGCAGATCGACTTTGACGAGCTCACCGAGTCATTCAGGCCGCAGTGCCGCGGTCTCATCACAGGCGGCGCGGACGTGCTCATAATCGAGACCTGCCAGGACCCGCTTCAGGTAAAGGCCGCGCTCACGGCCGCTTCGGATGCCATGGACGACACCGGCATCCGGCTTCCCGTAATGGTGTCCGTCACCATCGAGGAGCAGGGCAGCATGCTCGCGGGCACACAGCCCGAGGCCCTGGCCGCCATTGTGGCCCCTTTCGAGCCCTTGAGCATCGGCCTCAACTGCGCCACCGGGCCCTCCCGGATGCTGCCGCACCTCAAAGCGATCAGAACTGTCTGGAACGGTCGCATCTCCGCGATTCCGAACGCGGGCCTTCCGCGAATAGAAGAAGGCCGCACAAGCTACGAGCTGGATCCCGAATCGTTTACAGAAGAAATGATTTCTCTTCAGTCCGGCGCCGGCCTCAGCATAGTGGGCGGTTGCTGTGGCACAACGCCCGCTCACATAAAAAAACTCTCGGCCGCCTTCAGGGAAAAGACGCCTCCGGAACAATCAGAGCGCCCTGAATCCGGGTGTCTCGCCAGCCTTTACGTGCATGTGCCCTTTGTTCAGTCTCCTCCTCCCGCAATCATCGGAGAAAAGCTCAATGCGAACGGGTCAAAGAAATTCAGGCGCATACTCGAGGCGGGCGACATCGACGAGATCGTGGAGTTTTCAAAAAAGCAGCAGCACAGGGGAGCGCATCTGCTCGACCTGTGCGTGGCCGTTCCCGGACGAAACGAAAAAAAGGACATGATCGAGCTTGTCAGGCGCATGGCACTGGACGTGCAGTCTCCCCTCGTAATTGATTCCACCGACCCGGGCGTGATCGAGACCGCGCTGAAAAACCATGGGGGCAGGCTGCTCGTAAACTCGGCGAACCTGGAGAAAGGCGAAGAGCATTTCGAGAAGATGTGCGCACTCGTGCGCCGTTATTCGGCCGCCCTGATCGTGCTCACAATAGACGAAGAGGGCATGGCGAAAACGGCTGACGAAAAAGTCCGCATCGCGCACAGGATTATTGATCTCGCAGCCGGATTCGGACTTAAAAAGCACGACCTGGTATTTGATCCTCTCACGTTCACGGTGGGGTCTGGGGATGAATCACTCCGGAACGCGGCAAGCGAGACGCTGAGCGCGCTTGAGAGAATTAAAAAGGAAATACCCGGCTCTCACACCATTCTCGGCGTAAGCAATGTTTCGTACGGGCTGCCGAAAAAGGCGCGCGAAGTGCTCAATGCTGTCTTTTTCCACCGGGCGGTTGAAAAGGGAATGGATCTCGCAATAGTGGACGCCGGCCGCATGCAGCCGCTGGTGAAAATCCCGGACATGGAGCGCGAGCTTGCAGACGCCCTCATCATGGACGATCGCGAAAACGGCGACCCTCTTACGGCTTTTATCGAGCATTTTTCGGAAAAGACCGAATCCCGCCACTCCATGAACACCAAAATCACGCTCTCTCCGCCGGAGAGGCTCGAAAGCAGAATAATCGAAGGCTCAAAAAAGGACATCGAAAGCATCATAGACGAGCTGTTGTGGCACATGAAGCCGAAGGAAATCCTTGACGGGATCCTCATGCCCTCCATGCGCAAGGTTGGCGAGCTTTTCGACAGGGGCGAGCTTCCCCTGCCCTTTGTTCTCAAGTCGGCCGAGATTATGCGGACGGCTTCGAATTACGTGGGAAAGAAGATGGACGAGTCCGACGCCTTCCACAGAGGAAGCGTGCTCGTTCTCGCCACGGTAAAGGGCGACGTGCACGACGTGGGCAAGGACCTGGTGGATCTTCTTCTGACGAACCACGGGCACAGAATCGTAAACCTCGGTACCCGCGTTCCGCTCTCTAAAATGGTCCAGGCCGCGCACGAGCACAACGCAAACGCCATAGGCATGAGCGGCCTTTTAACCTCCTCCGCCCTCGAGATGCAAGAGAACCTCAGGCAGATGCACGCCATGGGCCTGAAGCTTCCCGTTCTTCTCGGAGGCGCGGCACTGAACAGGGGATTCGTGGAAAATGAATGCGCGCCCGAATACCCGGACTCGATCGTGACCTACTGCCCCGATCCCTTCAGGGGGCTCGAAGTACTCGATGCTCTCGCTCGCAGTGACAGTGCGCGCGCGGTTGACGAAGCGTTTTTTGTCAGTACACCTGACGAGCAGGTTCCCGTGCCGGAATATGAATCCGCGGTCGATGTTGAAGGCGCGGACGAGATCACGAGCGAGCTTGCACAAATCATCGACGTAGACCCTCAAATCGTGTTCAAACATCTTGATGATCTGGAGCTGTACTCAAAGCGCTGGGGGTTCGTGCAGCACTCGATGCCGGATGATGTTTACAGGGAATTTCTTTCAAGCCGGGCCGCAGGCCTCCTTGTCGAACTGAAGGAACAGGTCCTTGATGAAAGCCTTTTAACACCGCGCCTTGCCTTTGCCCGTTTTCCGTGCAGGGGCGGGTCCGAAGTGCTCGAAGTGCTTTCGGGCTCCGGACGCTCGCTCGCGTCCTTCAGGCTTCCTCAGACAAAATCCCTCGGCGGCAAATCCGCCGCAGACTTTTTTGCGGATGACGGTACTTCCACTCTCATGCTGCAGCTCGTGACTATCGGCCCCCTGGTAGCCGAAAAGGGCCGGCTTCTGTTCGAGTCAGGCAGATACCGTAACCGGTTTCTGCTGCACGGCCTTTGCGCCGAGCTTACCGAGGCGCTTGCGGATGTTGCCGGCGAGATGATCAGGGGAGTTCTGGAATTACCCGAAAGCGCGGGAGCCCGCATAAGCCCGGGATATCCGGCCTGGCCCGATCTCAAGGACAACGCCGTGATTGCGGATCTCCTGGATTCGCGCAGAATGGGTGTGTCGGTCGAGCCCGGCGGCATGCTCGTGCCCGAGTACTCCACGGCCGGGATGTTTTATTATTAAGTTTCCCTGAATACCCCCAAATAGCCAATTCATTCGATTCTTACAATCCACCTAACTTTCCGTTATCATAATGCATTTCATCGATTCACAGGTTTGTCGCACAATTCGCACGCTGTGCGACTGCAATTTATGCAATATTTGTCAGATTGAGGATTTCGCAATAAAATTACGTTTTTATTATGACGACAATCACGACGTAAGGGCGGTTCGCGAACCACCCTTACAAAGAGGACAAGATCATATGAACCGGATCAAATCAACCACACCGTGCATTTATCAGCCCTCGGGGCTTGGAGCCCCATCAATCGTCCCTGCCGCCGAGAAGGCCGAGACGGATGAGGAAATAAAGAAGCGTGAGTACGGCAGAAAGGGCCGCCGCAACGTACGTCATCGCGGCCGCGTTCAGGACCTTTGAGACTCCGGCCGCCTGCGCCTGATCCACGAGGCCCGTTGACAGCAGGGTCTCCTTCGCCCTGCTGGACGCATTGAACTCCACCGGCAGCGTGACCAGCTGGAAAAGCACTACGCCGAGAAAGAGTATCACGCCGATGTACGCGAGCTGTATGAACTGCAGAAGGAACCCGCCTATGATGAAGATCCACGACATGGACGAGCCGAAGCGGGCGATCGGCACGGCCGCGCTCCTGAGCACCATGGGTGCGTACTCATGCGCATCCTGCAGCACGTGGCCGACCTCGTGGGCCGCAACCGCCACCGATGCGACCGATCGTCCCTGGTAAACGTCGGGTGAAAGACGCACGACCTTTTCCCCGGGGTCGTAATGATCCGAAAACGCGCCCTGCGAGGTCTCGACCCTCACGTTCATTATTCCGTTCTTCCTGAGTATGGCCCTTGCCACGTCCGCGCCCGACATGCCGCTGTGAACGGGCTCGCGGCTGTATTTTGCAAAAGTCGATCGCACCTTGAAGCTGGCGTACGCGGACAGTATGAGAGCGGGCGCCAGTATGGCGATGTAAAGTGGATCGATAAAGAGTCCGAAAAGGGGCATTTTCCCTCCTTGTTGATAAAAATCTATCCAGCTGAAATATATTCCCCGGATTCAGGGGGTCAAGTACCGCGCTTCAAGGGTGCGCCCGGAGAACGCGCTCAGAGAGCGCTTACAGCGGAAAAGATACCGAATAGTCGCCGGTTTCGTCCTGAATGATCTCGACTTCAATATCACTGCCGCCGTTCAGCTCGGGTCTTTCACTTCTCAGCTGTGAAAAGTCGGTTGCCAGGAGAAAACCCGTAATCAGCTCGAATTTATTCCTGACACATTCGGTGGAGTCCGCTTCACCCGATTTGTCCTCCTCCAGGGCGGCGTTCATAAGCCTCTGGTATTCCTGTCTCGATCTGGTTTCAATGCATTCGGGTCCGAGTTTCAGTTTTATTGTTTTCATTCCTATGCCTCCCCTTCCGGCAGGTAGTCGAGAAGCACGAGCTGCCTCGGGTCCACCTCGGGCTCACGCCTGCGCTTCTTCGGCCGCGGTTTCTGTTGCCCTGCCGGCGAATTCGGCTTTGCCTTTGCCTTTTTCTTTTTCGGCTCGGGCCGCTCCAGCACGAAGTCGTCCGGCGGCATGGAACTGTACAGGTCAATGCTCCTGCCCTTGGTGGAAGGCTCAATCGCTGCACTTCCCTGTTCCACAAAGAGCTCAAGGGCCTCGTTGAACCTTGCAAGCTCCTCGTGCATCCTCAGCCTTGCCTCTGACAGACGCTGTACGGATTCGAGCGCTTCCCCGTCAAGAGAATCAAAGCAGGCCATGTGATAATGAGGGCAGGTGCGCCCCGGCCCGGCCGGGTTTATGGTGCCGCAGTGAACGCACACCCAGACCTTCGCTCCCTTCAGAACCGCGGTCCCCGGGTTTTCTTTCTTTCCCTTTTTCCCGCCCTGCTTCATGCCTTCACTTTCACCCGTGGCCTTTCAAGCGTCCTCCTGTTCAATTCAAATTCAACAAATACGGGAAAAATATTATCACAGGCTGAGAAAATAGCTAATTTTAGTCAGTTGGACGAAGCGACAATTCATACCTTCTACAACGGACCGTTTTGGGGGTATAATGGAGTTTAACGGATGATACATTGACGAACAGGAGACGCTCATGGACACAGGCATGATTCTATTGGTTACCGGCTGCGTTTTTCTTCTCGCTGCGGTGGTGCTGCACATCATCATTCTCGTACACGCATTTAAACAGGACATACCCCAGGGGTTTCTGTCGCTCTTCGTTCCCTTCTACATAATCTTCTTTGCGTTTGCGCGCATGGATCACGCGAGAAAATGGACCCTCATAATCATCTGGCTTGTCGCGATCCTGGTCGGGCTCGGTTTACTCACGGCGGGTTTCGAGACGTGGCTAACGTCCGACGAATCGGCCGAGGCTGCGCACAGCGAGATCGAGTCCACGGACATAGAGGAAATGAAGAACAACATTCCGAGCTTTCCCGAACTCCCGCCTCTTCAGAAAAAGGAAGAGTGATTCAGATTATTTCCTGAACACGTGCGCGATGGGCATGAAGGCGGGGTGCGACAGCATCGATCTGTCGACGAGCTTGAGTGCGGGCGGGATCTGGCGCCTCTTGTGGGCGGAAGCGTAATTCATCCTTATCACTTCCCTGGCGACATCAGGATCCAGTCCGTCGGCCTTCAGCGCAGCCGGGCTCATGCCGTTTTCTTCAAGGCGCGTAAGGATCGGATCGAGCACGTCATAGGCGGGCAGCGAATCCTGATCCTTCTGCCCGGGCCTGAGCTCAGCGCTCGGAGCCTTTTTGATAATGGATTCCGGAATGATCTCTTTTTCGATATTGATTCGGCGGGCGAGTGCGTAAACCTGGCCCTTGTTCAGATCGGCGATTGGAGCGAAAGCCCCGCAGGTGTCGCCGTAAATCGTCATGTAACCGACCGAGATCTCCGAGCGGTTGCCCGTTGCCAGGAGCATGAGGCCGAGCTTGTTGCTCAGGGCCATCAGAATCACGCCCCTGATTCTGGGCTGCACGTTTTCTTCGGTCACATCCTCCTCAAGTCCCCTGAATTCCGGCTCAAGGCTGTCCATGACGGCGCTGAACCCGGCTTCGATGGAAATGGTTTTCAATTCAATCCCCAGGTTCCCGGCAAGCGCTCGGGCATCCTCAAGCGATCCATCTGATGAGTAGCGCGACGGAAGCGCCACGCCGAGCACGTTTTCGGCTCCCAGGGCGCGCACGGCCATGGCGGCCGTAACGGCTGAGTCGATTCCGCCCGAGATTCCGATGACGACCTTTTCGAACCCGCACTTGTGAACAAAATCCCTGATGCCGGTCGTAACGGCGTGCCTGAATTCTCCGCTTTCATCGATATCGGCTTCGCTGATGCCCGAGTACGATGCCTCCGTGTCCCATTCGATCTCGTCCTCTTTCCATGCCTCAGCCTGCATCAGGATTTTTCCGTCCGGATCCATTACGAAGCTGCGTCCCTCGAAGACGAGTTCATCCCGGCCGCCCGTATGGTTCACCATGACAAGGGGGGCTGCGTGTTCTTCGACGATTTTCCGCGCGCGCGCGCACACGGACCCGAACCTGCCCGATGTGAAGTTGAACGAACAAACGGCGATTATGAGATGCGTTTCACCCTTCCATGAGGTCGAGTTGAAATCTTCCATTCCAACGATGATTTTTGTTTTCTTTCCCAGTATGTCCATCGGGGGCATTGGTCTGCCCTCGGAAAAAAACAGTTTTTCAGAAACAATGCCGACCGTTCCCATCACGCTCTTTCGCGAGCACAGCCCGACTTTGCCCTCCGAGAGCACGGCCGCGGTATTGAAGGGAGCGCTCTCGTTGTAGGGGCAGCACGGCTCGAGAAAACCCGCAACCGCCGTAATGCCCCTGCATTGCCTTGATACCTCCTCCGCGGCATCGTAGCTGTGGTTGATGAAGTCCGGATGAACGGCCAGGCCCAGCGGGCAGTAACCCGTAATGGCGAGCTCCGGGAAAACAATCATGTCGCACTTTTTCTGTTTCGCTTTTTTTATGTAATCCGTAATACGACTGACATTGCCCTGTATGTCACCCAGTGTCTGGTTTATTTGAGCAATTGCGATTCGCATTGAAAAACCCCTCTGGAAGTTCAGATTTTTCCCCGAATATGCTTCATGCGCAACTTCATGACGAGGAGCGCGGCCTCGAAGAATATGTTGCCCGACATCTTTGACTCTCCCGCCCTGCGATCTTCGAAAATGATGGGCACTTCCACGATGCTGCACCCGGAAAGAAAAGCACGGTAATTGAATTCGACCTGGAAACCGAACCCCTGTGCCTCGATTAAATCGAGATCCAGCTTTTCGAACACACTCGTTCGTATGCCCTTGTAACCCGTTGTCAGGTCGCGCACACCCATGCCGAGAACGAGCCTGGAGTAGATGCTGCCGCCCTTTGAAATTACGTGTCTTAAGGGGCCCCATCCGCTTACGCCGCCGCCTTCGACCGACCTGGAGCCCAGTACAATGTCGGCTCCTCCTTCAAGCGCCCTGATAAAATCGGGCAGGTATTGAGGGTCATGGGAAAGGTCGGCGTCCATTTCGAATACCTTGGAATATCCCTCCTCAACCGCTTTCTTGAATCCTGCCACGTAAGCGGTGCCCAGACCGAGCTTTCCGGACCTGTGCATCACCCTTACTCTTTTATCACGCTGTGAAATTTTTTCAGCCAGATCGCCGGTTCCGTCAGGCGAGGCGTCATCCACGATGAGCATGTCGGATTCGGGCAGGTGAGAAAAAACACCGCTGATATGACTGTCCAGGTTATCCTTTTCATTGTATGTCGGCGTAATAATGAGAATATCGTGATTATCCGTCATAATGACCCTATTTAACTACTGCGGTTGATTCAGGGCAATACGCTGTACTTAAAAAAAACAAGACCCGTGAAACGGGGACTAAAAAACTGCAAAATTCAGTTGACAAAACAACTAATTATGTAAATATCATCGCTCTTTTGATAATTTGACCTCAACAGGGTTTCGGCACAATTGCTTCATACAAAGATAACATTGCAGTTTTATTAACTTTTCACGCGAAGAGGATAGTACCGGCGTCTTGATATCCGAATCCGCAATTGCCGCGATCAAGAAGCGGCTCGATATTGTCGAGATTGTTGGCGAAAGCGTGAAACTTCGCCGATCGGGCAGGAGTTTCAGGGGTATCTGCCCCTTTCATGCCGACAGCGATCCTTCGTTTTACGTGCATCCTGACAGGCAGTTCTATTACTGTTTCGGCTGCCAGGCGCGCGGCGACATCATCAGGTTCGTGCAGCAGATGGAGGGAAGGAGCTTTGCAGAAGCCGTCGCCTACCTGGCTGAAAGGGCTGGAGTCGAAATAGAAGAGACAAGGGACCCGGCCGCCAGGAAAAGGCAGCAGAGAAAAAGAAAGGAAAAGAAGGGATATTTCGAGCTTATGGAGGAGGCCGTCCGCTTCTATTCCCACCGGCTGGGAAAAAGCGAAGGTGAAGGTGCCAGAAAGGAGCTCGAAACCAGGGCCGTCAGTGCTGAAACTGCAAAACATTTCAGGCTGGGGTATGCGCCCGACTCTTGGGACGCGCTCATAACCTACATGAACAGCAGGGGGTACACGGGAAACGATCTTGAAAAAGCCGGCCTTGCCATGATGCGCAAGAGCGGCCGGGGTTTTTACGACAGGTTCAGAAACCGCCTGCTTTTTCCCGTCATGGATGAACGCGGAAGAGCCGCAGGCTTCAGTGGAAGAATGCTGGGGGATGACGACGAAAAAGGAGCAAAGTATATCAATTCTCCGGAAACGCGCTTTTTCCGCAAAGGACATGTGATTTTCGGCCTCTCCAGCGCGAAGGGCGAAATCCGTAAATCGGGCGAAGCCATCCTGGTCGAAGGCAATTTCGACCTCGTCAGCCTTCATTCGGCAGGTTTCAGGAATGTCGTGTCCCCCCTGGGTACGGCCCTTACGCCTGAGCAGGCACACCTAATACGCAGATTTACCGAGAAGGTGGTCATCCTCTTTGACGGGGACGACGCCGGATGGAAGGCCGCAAAAAGAGCCCTGATACCGCTAACCGAGGCCGGTCTGGAGGTCTGGGTATGCCGTCTGCCCGAGGGCGAGGATCCGGACAGCGTGCTGCGCAGTGAAGGTGCCGGATATATACAGGATTTACTGGATAAGAGGCAGGACATGATTGAAAGCATAATACAGGAAGCCTCGTCAGGCCCGTCTTTGTCGCCTTCCCAGATATCCAGGGCCGTGGCCTCTCTTGCTCCTTACGTCAGGGCTGTCAAGGATCGTCTGGCACGGGATTTGTATATAAAAAAGATCGGCCGGGAGTTTGCAATTGAAGAAAGAGAAATTAGATCTGCATTCATGACCCTTTCTCCGGGAAGGACACAGAATACACAAACCCGGCCGGAAGCGTCCTCAGGATCCCGTGCTGCCGGGTCCGAACTGAGAACGAGGACCGAACAAGAAATTGTGGGCATTCTGCTTGACTGCCCGGATTTATTGAAAGATATGGAACACACGGAAATTGCAGGTTATTTCAGTACAGGCCCGTACAGGGACGTGCTGGACAGGATGGTGAAAAACTTACTCGAAAACGCTGAAGCCGATCCACTTGCACTTGTTGAGGGACTCGGTGACGAAAATGCCGAAAAGTTCATTTCAGGGCGCCTGATGCAGGCGGAATTCGCAACTGAGGATGCGGCCAGAAAAGTGTTGACCGAAGCCATAGGCACACTTAAAACACGATGCTGCCTGAGCGAGCGGAAACAGCTGCTGAACCGCAGGATCTCGGAGGCCGAGAAAAAGGGCGATGATGATGAACTTGAACGTCTGCTTCAGGAAAAAATTAAACTTGCAAGATCCCTGTCCGCTGAAACCGCCGGGGAAAGCGGCACGGATTCAGGCCGGGAACAGGTATGAGCATTAACCGGCCCCGCGGGCCGTTAAAAATGAAGATCACATTGTGAGGGCTCGACATGGATAAAACGAGAAAAGAAGTACAGAAACTGATCGATCTCGGCAAGGCCAGGGGATTTCTGACATACAAGGAAGTCAATGACGCCCTGCCCGAGGAACAGGTCGAATCTGATGATATCGATGAACTGATGGTCCTTCTGGGCGACGAGGACATCGAAGTGGTAGATCAGTCAAGTCAGCTCAGCGAATCCAAAATGGCCCACATGGAAGAGGACCATTATGTTCCCAGGAAATCCGACATGGATTTCAGCGACGACAACGCCGAATCGGAAACCTACCTGTCAAAAACCAACGACCCGGTAAGAATGTACCTGCGCAAGATGGGATCCGTCTGCCTTCTCACAAGGGAAGGCGAGGTGGAGATCGCAAAGCGTATCGAGGAGGGAGAAAGACAGATTCTCGACGTCATTCTCAATTCAAAGCTGGCAATCCAGGAAATTATCGATCTCGGCGAGAAACTCCGTAGAAAAAAAATCCGCGTAAGGGAAATCGTGAGGGACCTTGATGAGGAAGATGCGGAATTCGACGAGGAGGAGGCCGACAAGACCGTTCTGAGAATCATCGACCGTATCAGGCGAATAGATCGTGATGTGGAAAAAATCAGGGCCGCTCTCGCCCAGAAGAAAATCAGCGATCGTAAAAGGCGTGACGCGGAAAAGGAATTCAACAGATACAGGGAAGAGACCATATCGCTGCTTTACGAACTGAACCTGAACAAGAGCCAGATAAACCATATCGTGGATCGCCTCAAGAGGCTCATCGACAGGGTCGAACAGTCCGAAAGGGAATGCCGTCAATGCGAGGATCATACGGGAATGCCACTGAAGCAGATGCGCAAGACCATGAGAGAAATGAAAAAATCGAAGGCGGCCGAAAAGAGAATATCCAAAAAGCTCGGCATCAGGCTGGATGAGCTTATTACGATTGAACAGAACATAAAGGGTCTGCACAAACAGATAAAACTCGTCGAGGAAGAGATAAGCCTTCCTGTGGATACACTCAGGCGTACATACGTGCAGATTCATGACGGGGAACGGAAGAGTGAGCAGGCCAAGGCGGACCTGGTCGAAGCCAACCTCAGGCTCGTTGTCTCCATAGCCAAGAAATACACAAACCGCGGCCTTCAGTTCCTGGACCTGATACAGGAAGGAAACATCGGCCTGATGAAGGCGGTAGACAAGTTTGAATACAGAAGAGGCTATAAATTCTCCACTTACGCGACATGGTGGATCAGGCAGGCCATAACGCGCGCCATCGCGGATCAGGCACGCACCATCCGCATACCCGTTCACATGATTGAGACCATAAACAAACTCATCAGGACCAGCAGGTATCTCGTTCAGGAGATTGGGCGCGAACCCACGCCCGAGGAAATCGCCGAGAAGATGGAACTTCCGCTGGAGAAAGTCCGCAAGGTGCTGAAGATCGCCAAGGAGCCCATTTCCCTGGAAACCCCAATCGGGGAAGAAGAGGACAGCCACCTGGGCGACTTCATCGAGGACAAGGGCGTGATCTCGCCTTCAGAAGCCGTTGTCTGCCTGAATCTGTCCGAGCAGACGCGAAAGGTACTCAAGACGCTGACGCCGCGTGAGGAAAAGGTTCTCAGGATGCGCTTCGGAATCGGTGAAAAGTCTGATCACACTCTCGAGGAAGTGGGGCAGGACTTTGCCGTCACAAGAGAACGCATCAGGCAGATAGAGGCAAAGGCCCTGAGAAAGCTCAGGCATCCCTCCCGCTCCAAGCAGCTCAAGAGCTTTATTGATATTTAAAAATTTCATTCTCCCTGTCGCTTTTTATCTTGCCTGTAACAATACATTTGGACTACAATCTGTGTGTTTATTGGAAAAAATACAGAGATTGCCATTCTTGTAATTTTTAACCCTGTTTGCATTTCAGTAAAACTGTATTATTATATAAATATAAGGAAGAAATTCCGTAAGACCGAAGGGAGAAGGCCCATGCAGAAAAACCAAATACTCTGTCTGGTACTTACCGCTGTGCTTTCAGGCATGTGCCTGCATGGATGCGGCGGGGACGGCAGCGATCTGCACGTAATCGACCAGGATGGCGGGGTGGACGGCTCCGACGATGACGGCCCGTTCTGGGAGAGGGAGGAGGAAGACGAGGATTCGGGTCCCCCGGAAAAGCCTGAGCCCGGTGATGACAATGACGGCGACGGTATTCACAACAGCATAGACAACTGCCCCGAGGATGCCAATCCTGATCAGGAGGATGAGGACGGGGATCGCGTGGGCGATGTATGCGACAACTGCAAAAATATTTCGAATTACAAACAGGTTGATGAAGACGAAAACGGAAAAGGAGACATATGCGAAGATCCTGAAGCTACATATGACAACAGGATAGATTCGGACGGTGACGGTTTTGCCGATGTAGTTGATAAATGTCCCGGTTTCGAAAACACGGAAAACGAGGACGGCGACGGAGACTTCATAGGTGACGAATGCGACAACTGCCCGGACATCGCAAACTGGGATCAGCGTGATGACGACGGCGACGGGAAAGGCGATCCCTGTGATCTTGATCCGCCCGAAGACAACTGCGGCGAGCAGTCGGCCGACTTCGACACACTGGCTCCAAACGTGTTCATCGTCCTGGACAAGTCGGGAAGCATGAAGGACGACAACAAGATGACGGATGCAAAGGCCGCACTGGATCAGGTTGCGGATCAGCTTTATAACGACATGAGGTTCGGCCTTGCCAGGTTCCCGGGAGACGACGAATGCGGGAATCCCGCCCGTCTTCTGCAAATGGGGGATCATACGGCTGCCGATATAAAGGCGAGTTACGCTTCTATCACGCCAAACGGGGCCACGCCAATGAACACGGCCATCAGCGTTCCCGTCAACAGCGGATGGATTGATGATCTCAGTGACACCTATAATTTCGACCGGAAGAAGGTGATGGTCCTGATCACTGACGGTATGCCGTCATCGAACTGCGGCGCAACCGCACAGAACACGGCGGATGCCGCTTCGGCCGCCCACGGCAGCGGTTACGATGTTTACGTCGTCGGCTTCGGCTCCGGGGTAAATGCGGCCACCCTTGATGCAATCGCACTGGCAGGCGGAACCGACAATCCCAACGATGCGAATCACAATTATTATCAGGCAGACAATTCGACCGATCTCGTGGATGCGCTCATGACTATTTCATCACTGGTGGTAGAATGTGAATTCATACTGGAGGAAACACCGGAAGACCCCGGCAGGATTTACGTTCAGATTAACGGCACATCCATTGAAAACGACTCCTCGGACGGATGGACCTACAATAGCTCGGGCAACCGGATCACGGTAAACGGCCAGGCATGCGACGACATCAAGAGCTCGGCCCAGGTGGAAGTGGACATAGTGCTTGGATGCGTAGACGAATGCGTGCCCGAGGAAGAGGTCTGTGATTACGTCGATAATGACTGCGACGGAGAGATAGACGAGCTGGACACATGCTGCATTCCAGAGATATGCGACGGGGAGGACAATGACTGCGACGGAGAAACAGATGAGGGATGTCCCCCCGATGTAGTCCCCGACTGAATCCTGCCCTGCGCTTTAACGGGTTTTTTGACCCCACATCAAGTATGCTCGATAATCTTGACTGGATTGAGCGGTTCATGTTCAACGGGAACTGTAAATGACGGATACAGCTTCAAAAACGAGCAGTTGCCCCGTCTGCGGCGGTGTCGTGGACAGGCTGCGCGCCCCGGCCGTGAGCATAGTGGACGGTTCTATGATTTATTTCTGCTCGGCCGCCTGCAGGCGGAAATTCCGTTCAGGCTCCGGGGGCACTGACACCGGGAAAGATTTACAGGCGCAGGAAGAAAAAAATTCGGACACGACCCCTCAGGACAGCGGAACAGATTCGGATCCCGGACCGGAAAAGGAAAATGACGCGAAACCGGATGACATCGCGACAAGGCCGAAGTACGATCTGAACAATTCAGTCTCTTTAAAAAAGCTCAGACTTTACAGTGCCGGGTGCCTGATCATTACGGGGGCCGCTGTACTGCTTCAGGCTGTACTGAGCCCCGTTGACACTGTGCTCGATGTCCTCGTGTGCATGATGCCTTCGGCGGTACTTGTCGTGGCGGCTTTATATCCTGTTATCAGACGGGACCGAAGGCACTTAATCCGCATGCTTGAAGAAGCGTCCATACCCGTGGCCGTCATCGCCTACATGACGGGTTCTTTATTGAATGTTGAATCTTATAACACAGCCGTTTACTGGCGTGGAATAAACGCCTGCATACTCGCCTCCCTTGTCTACGTAACCGGCTGGATCGAAGCGGAACTTCTCAACAGGTCAAGGCTTTCGGTTTCGCCTTCTTCAGACTTCTCAAAGCTTCAGGACAGGCAGGAACATTCGGAAACAGGACGCATTGTCGGGCGTGTGGCTTCCATAATCACCGCGGCAGGTTACCCGGCCGTCATTTTCGCGGTCGCCATAATGTCGATATGGGTCGGATACGGGGCTCTGGATATACTGGCCGCTTCCATTATCATCATCAGCCCCCGGCTTCTGAGAAAATCCGTCGAATACGTTCTTGAAGCCGCCGTAAGAAGTCTCATGGCCCGTGGTGTAATCGTCACCGATAACGCTGCAATAGAAAAGATGGGAAGGACTGGTCGCGTAATCTTCCTGCCACATGATGTGATCATGCATGATTCCGGTGCGGTCAGATTTGAGATCCTGCGCGATGACGTAAACAGGCAGAAGCTGACATCCAGACTTGCCCTTGCCGGAAAATGTACGGACACTGAATGGTCCTGCCGTCTCGCTGGGCTGCAAAATGACAGCATTGATCCTTCAGGTGAAGGTTTTATAAAGACAACGAAAGAAAAACAGGGAGAAGGATTTTCTGTCGAAGATGAGTCCGGGATTCTCATTATCGGCACACCTCTTTTCATGCTCGATAACGGAATCAGCCCCGTTCCGGCGGATGATGTGCGTCGCGAATGGGAAGACCAGGGCATGGAGGTAATCATCGTCAGCGATGAAGCCTCGGTGGCGGCCGTCCTTGGCTTCGATGTGGAAACACACGCGGCCTCATCAGACATCAGTGAACAGCTGGACCTTCGTGGATACGAATCAATCTACCTTGGCCGCGAGCAGGCGAGCGTGGCGCACTGTCGTGCCAAAAAGGCCGGTATGGAGCACGTCAGACCAGCCGTCTGTGGAACGAAAACCGAAAAAACACTGAAGGAGCTGAGTGAAAGCGGTATCGACACCGTACTGGTCGCACGGGGCAGCAGTGCGGCCGCGTTCAGGCCTCACGTGCAGACGGCAATCGGGCTTGGCGATGCCGGGGACACCGGCGGACTTCCCGTTCACATCCCGGTACAGGATCCAGGCCTGGTTCTGCCTGCCCTCGCTGTCAGCAGGGAAGCAGTACACCTTGTCTTTTTCAATATTATGTTTGTGGGATTCATATGCGGTCTAGGTGGAATGTCTGCGTTTCTCGGAGACCTCAACCCTGTTCAGGCCGGTATCATCGCACTTTTTGCCTCAATAATTCCCAAAGCAGCGATTTTTGCTTTCGTCCGCCTGCCGGGAACCGGACGCGGATGGCGAAAACGACTGCTGCCGTTTCTTAAATGAGCGTGTATATCCTATGGCACGAGGTCTTTATCAGTCTGGATTGAAGCGTAAACGCAGCCGCAATGTTTCAAGGGCACAGCTCGCCAGAAAAAAAAGGCTCAGAAGTATTGTCTTAAAAATATTAATGTCCCTCGGCCTTCTGGTAATTGCAGCTTTTGCAACTTACAGGATTTACAACCGATGGGACCGTCTGTTTCCTGCGAAACCGATGGACGGGATTGCGACCAAAACGTCAGTTGTTCCCGGGACAGAAAAACAGAAACCGGAAAATGAAAAAGCAGAAACCTCAGACGAACCTTCATCATCCGGCACAGACGGGAAAGCTGAATCATCCGTAGGGGAGGAGAAACAGCCTGACGCTTCTGTTCCTGCGCATGAAGTGTCACAGAAAGACGAATATGATCTCCATGCCGTAGCGTATCATTTTCACGCCCTGATATACTCGGAGGCGGACAGTGAATCACGTCCGGCCGGATATGCACGAAGAGGAGCACAAATAAGAGTCAAAAAAGCCGTTGAAGGCAGAGGATGCAGTAAAGGCTGGAACCCCGTTAAAGGGGGAGGTTTCATATGTCCTTCCCTCGGGTTCAAGACAGGAGATGGTTTACAGACTTTTTCACCGTCTCCGGTGCAGCCGGATCTTAGCGGCCCGCTTCCTTATAAATACGAATATGTCACCAGGGACGACACGCTTGAATACTGGAAGATCCCTTCGCCCGAAAAGGAGGAGGAGCTTGCCCGGCTGCTTGAAAAAATCGACTGTTACAGGAAAAAGCAGCCGCCTGCTTACGGATCGCCCGAAGCAGAGTCGCCAGCCGTCCCTGATTCTGTCCGGGCCGGTACCGTGGATTCAGGAATGCCTGTCCCCGACGTCGTGCCCAGGCAGGCGCACGAAGCAATGAACGAGGGGGAAAACAAACCGGACGCCTCAGTTGAGGATGAGGGGCCGGCCCTTCCTCCCAGCGTGCATCTAAGGATGGCAAAAGGTTTTTACGTAAGTATCGATACCGCCTGGGATGCGGGAAGCGGCAGATTTGCCAAAACCGTCAGAGGGCGTTTCATCCGCAGAGACAGGCTGGCTGATGCACAGCTCCATTCTTTTAATGGTACCGTTCTCAACAGTGACATGGAGCTTCCCGTGGGCTTTGTCTACCGCCGCGGTGTTCACCTGCTGACGCGCACTGAAAAAGGAAGCCTTAAAAAGCTGAAAACAATTGAAAGACTGGGAATATGGAACGTAATCGAAAGAATCAGGTACAAAAAAAGATGGTATCTCTACCTCGGCGACAACGGGCTCATCGCTTCGCCTGCAGCCAGACTCGCCCGGGCACATCCGGCTCCGGAAGGACTCGGGGAAAACGAGAAATGGATTGACGTGGATCTTTCGCAGCAGACGCTCGTAGCCTATGAAGGCTCTGTCCCGGTTTATGCAACCGTCGTATCCACCGGACGACGGGGCTTCGAAACCGCTACGGGAGAGTTCTCCATCTGGTCAAAGCACCTTTCCGTTACCATGGATGACCCGGAATCCGGGGAAGACGCTTATTCAATAGAAGATGTTCCATGGACCATGTACTACTCGGAAAGCTTTGCTCTTCACGGCGCGTTCTGGCACCATGGTTTCGGCTGGCCAAGAAGTCATGGATGTGTAAATCTGGCTCCGGCCGACGCGCGATGGATCTTTTTCTGGACACGGCCGCATCTTCCGGAAGGCTGGCACGGCATATCAGCCACTGCCCTCAATCCGGGAACACGGATAATTATTCATGAATGACTCAAAAGAAAACTCCCTGACGGAAAAACAGGAGGCCGTCGGCCTTCTGATCGTGCTCTTTGTCGGCGCCGCTATCAGAATGGCCTGTATTATTTCAGCTTCGTATTCGCCGAGTTTCCGGGTTCTGGATCTCGATGCTGAGGTATACCATGAATGGGCCGAAAACCTCGCCTTGGGCGGTTCCACAAACGCAGGGACTTTCGAGATGGCGCCTCTTTATCCTTACGCGATTTCGATCCTGTACAGGATCACGGGACCTAATCCTGACAATGCACGGGCCATGCAGTTCTTTCTGGGTATACTCATCATTATCATGACGTGGCTTCTTGCGCGGCGATTTGTTTCGGCAGGATTCGGTTTGCTGTGCGCATCCATGGTCGCGCTGTGCGGCCCTCTCATTCTTTACGAGCAGGTGCTGATCTCCTCCACGATTGTAACTTTCCTCATTCTGGGATCTCTGATTTGTCTGGAAGGA
>Ga0272442_10003880_pt1 | contig 20726 bp, 22 predicted proteins | sample SSMForm2O_FD_200262 | JGI IMG/M metagenome (GOLD analysis project Ga0272442, IMG submission 200262) | Marine sediment archaeal communities from Little Sippewissett salt marsh, Falmouth, MA, United States - SSM-Form-2O | ecosystem: Environmental > Aquatic > Marine > Wetlands > Sediment ... | reverse complement strand
CAACTGGTGCACAAGGTGCGTGACAGCGCTGGGCGACGCCGAGATAGAGTACCAGGACAGGGAGACGATGCTCAACTACATTAAGTTCTACATACAAGAAGACGATGTAGAGGACAGCGATGTCGTAAAGTCGGACCACAAGGGGCACTACATAACTATAGCCACCACAAGGCCCGAGCTTTTGCCCACCTGCCAGATAGTGTCCGTCCATCCAGAGGATGAAAGGTATAAGCCATTGCTTGGAAAAACCCTCATCACGCCAATATTCAAAAGGAAGGTAAAGGTCATCTCAGATGACAAAGTCGAGATGGGATTCGGGACCGGCGTGGTCATGATATGCTCCATTGGCGACAAGGACGACCTTGAGTTCATTTATAAATATAAGCTAGAGTTCGAGAAAGGAATCGATGAAGAGGGAAAAATGACCGAGGTGTGCGGGTTGTACGAGGGAATGACCTGTTTCGAGGCTCGAGCCAAGATAGTGCAGGACATGCAGGACAAGGACCTTCTGATCAAGAGGGAGTCCACACCCCAGAACGTGGGATCATGCTGGAGATGCCACACACCGGTAGAGTTCCTGGTAAAGGAACAGTGGTTTGTCAAGGTCATGCCATTCAAGGACAGGATCAAAGAGGCCGCAAATAGGATAAAATGGCACCCAAGCTGGATGAAGGTGAGATTGGATCAGTGGATAGACTCCCTTTCATGGGACTGGGTGATATCCAGGCAAAGGTACTTTGCGACACCTATACCAATATGGGAGTGCACGTCGTGCAAGAAGATAATACCTGCAAAGATCGAGGATTGCTACATAGACCCGCTGGAGCAGGACCCGCCATTCGAGTTCTGTCCTGAATGCGGGGGCGTGCTTGAGGGAAGCAAGGAGGTTTTCGACACATGGATGGATTCCTCGATATCAGCGCTTTACAACACATTCTGGCAAAGGGATGACAACATATTCAACAAGATGTACCCGATGAGCATCAGGACGCAGGCCCACGACATCATAAGGACATGGGCGTTCTACTCGATCCTGCGCTGCACACTGCTGACAGAACAGGAACCATGGGAAAACATATTCATCGATGGCCATATACTGGCGCCGGATGGAAGGTCCATGCATGCCTCTTGGGGAAACGCCATAAATCCTTTGGACATACTTGATGAGCATGGAACGGACCCGTTCAGGTATTTCTCTGCCACAAGGGGGCTTGGAGAGGACAGCGCTTTCTCATGGCAGGAAATAACCCACGCCACGAGATTCATCAATAAGCTGTACAACATAGGGAAGTTCCTGGCAACCGCGGATTCAGATGGCGAAGTCACAATGATGGACAAGTGGGTAGCAAGCGAGCTCGCCATCACTGTTGGAAAGGTGGAAGAGGCGATATCAAGATACCAGTTCTCCATTGCCCTGAGGGAGGCAGAGGGATTTATCTGGCACACTTTTGCAGACAATTATCTTGAGATGATCAAATACCGTCTCTACAACAAGACGCTCCCAAGCGACTACATTAAAAGCATCTATGCTGACGCCCTAAAGCTGATCGCACCGATACTTGTGCATATATCCGAAGAGATCTACAGCCACCTTATCGGTGGCGGAAGCATCCATACCAGCCAATGGCCAGACAAGTATTCCATTGATGAAAAGGCCCTGGAAACAGGAAGACTGGTCAAGGACATGATCACAGAGATAAGGAGATACAAGTCAGACAATGGAATGCCGCTCAATCAAAAGATAGAAAAGATAACGATCTACACCGACCAGGACATATCAGACCTCATATTCGACCTGCAGGGTACAATGAACATAAATGAGATCACGCTAAGCAAGGACAAACCTGAATTTGACGAGATCATATCCAAAGTGACCCCCAACTTCTCAGTGATAGGCCCAATATTCGGGAGGGACACGACGTCTGTGGTTGAGCTTTTGAAAGAGCCTGGGAATGCAAAGAGGATCCTTGAGGAGGAAGAGGTCGAGATCGATGGATTCCTGCTAAAGAAGGAGCACATTCTCAATGTTGAAAGGGTATACGAGCAAAAAGGAAAGAAAGTAGAGCTTATTGAACATCCAAAGTTCAACATCAAGCTCACTTGATCTTTTTTTATTTTATTATGAATCCATCGCTCCAGGGCGGTAGCTCCGGTTCATCCGATGAAGCAAGCATCTCCTGCCAGCTCTCATCCGTAAGCCTGTCGACGATCGGGTGCTTGAACTCGTAATATGAGAATACGGGGCCCTGGGCCATGTATGTCTTGCCATCAACGTTCACGACCACATAGATCGTGTATGGGTACCCCACGCCCTCCTCAAGTGCCATAAGGCTGTTGAGGTCTGTGTGGACGTCTGCCACGATGGCCACTGACTTGTCAGCGTCCGACTCCAGCTCTTGGCTTATTTTTACTGAGAACGTGGTGATCTCCTCAAGGTACCCCCCAATGTTCTCTATCAGATTATATTCGGGATCAGTGAGGACTTCGCCAGAGATCTCCTTCTCCGATATCTCTATCATGTCTTCCAAAAGCGAATCGAAAAGCTCAAACTTCATGCTTATCTCCTCAGAGAGCAGACCCCTGTTGCCAAGGCCGTCATATGCCATCCTGGTCAATGAAAGCAATCTGGAATATAGTGTAGGCTGAGGTTCCACATAACCTTTCAGATCGCCTTGTGGCGGCATTGCAGTCGCCTCAAGGGTATAGGACTGCTTTGCATACAGTATCGTGTCGTGCCTGAGCTGTGTCCAGGACCCCAGGGCCGTGTAAAGCTCTTTTAGCTCCCACTTCTCGGATGCCATGAAAGACGGCCATCCGCTGCCCCTGTCATGGGAAAGTGAATCCAGCGAGTACATCCAGGTGGTGTAGAGATTCTTTGTCCAATCCTGCAGCGAGAAACCAAGTATCTCCTCCTTGAGCATTTCCACCTGCTCATCGTATTTGTAGTACTCCGTGTCCCCCTCTGACACGAGTATGCCCTCTGCCTCGTCAAAACCCAAAACGCTGAAAACGTCAAGCCCCCTTGGAAAGCCCCTTATGGGCCCAGCATCGCTGTAGACCAAGGTGAATGGATTGCCATCCCCATAGTACATCATCACATTGTCATACACCAGCTCAAAGAACATGTATGAGTCTATTATGAATCTCTGACCCATGAATCTGAGGCCCTTGGTGTCATCAACGGCGTCATCCTGGTCGGATATGACACTTGAGTTAATGCGTGGGTCCGGCAGCTCCTTGGCCTTCTCGATGAACTCGGTCAGCAACGCATCGTCGTTGAGCTCGCCAATGTCGATCTCATCCCCATAGACATCTAGGATGACACCAGCATAATCATAGAGTATGAGATCATCAGCATCTCCAACGAAGAAGGAGGTTGTCAGGTATATGTCGTTCCATAGGTCTAGAACCGGTGTGTCATTGGCATCAAGCCCCTGCGTGGAGAGCACAAGGAGTATTGCCGACCTGGTAAGCTCCGGGTCCTTTAGCCTGAAGGTCATCCTTCCATACCACATCATGGCCTTGAAGTACCTGCCCAGATCATCGTTCCTTGTATAATGCCCCCTCGGGATGTACTGTGAATAGTCCTCCCTGTAATTGAAAAGCGGCGACACCCCAATTCCGGCGGCTGATTCGATGAGCTCGATCTCTGACCCCACAAGCCCTGACACATACTCCAGGACATCGTATTCAGGGTCAAGAAGGCTCATTGCAACAGAGAAGAAGGCCACATTGAACTTCGCTGAATCCCTTACCGCCCCCTCGCTGTTCCAATATACCTCGTCCATCCTTTGCACCATGGCCTCGGTGATGTCTGCAAGGCTGTATTGGAAACTGCCTAGCTCTGCCATCCTCAAAGAGTAATCATATAGTATGTGGAATGAATGTAGCAATGAGTCGCTGGTAACGAATACGGGGAGCCCCATGTCCTGCAATCGGTCATAATACTCATGGAAAAGCACATCGCTGGAGGAAGGTGCCACCACAAAACCATATTCCCTAATGAACTGTTCCTGTTCCTGGGACAATGAGAAATTCCCTATGTTTGATGGGGAAAAATCATATGGCAGAGTATTTGGTTCCAATCGCACATCGACCCCATCGAAGCTTGAAAACACCTCAGGCTCCCCCAAGGCGGAGCTGAACACATAATCCACCGGGGGGCTTTCAGAATCAGAAATGCATCCGGACAAAAATATAGTTAATAGCAATAAGGGAAATATGGCCTTATTCTTCATAAAATCACCATATTATATTAGAACTGACATAATATAACAATTTCGATAGACTTCAACGTGCATTGAAGTTAGAAAATAATAAAAAAATAAGAATGGTTATGATAAGATCAATAAAATTCAAAAAAGAGAATAGAATAAAAGATAATATTAATCATATGATTATCAGATTATTTCCTCATCTTAGCCTTTCTCTTCTTCCTTCTCATTCTCTTCTTGAGATGTTTCCACCTCATCTTTCCTTTTTTCTTCCACTTCCTAGGCTTTTTTCCCAACGTATCACCTTAAAATCAGATATGTGATTTTGTAAAATTGACTTACTTCACTATAAGAAATCTATTTAAAAGGTTTTTGGTAAATGAAATATCATACCTAAAAAGACGGCATTGCGCCATTTCAATTAACAAGTGATAACATGCTGAGGATTTCACTGATAGGATGCGGAAATATTGCAAGCATTATACAAGAGCATTGCATAGTTGCTGACATAGTGGCAGTGCTTGATATGGATAAGGAAAAGAGCATAAGATTCGCGCAAGAGAGCGGGGCGGAGGCATGCCAGGACATTGAGGGCCTCTTACGGATCCCTTCGGACATCGTCGTGGAGGCGGCTGCACCTATCGCAGTCAGGAACATGGGAAGGAAGGTCTTGGAATCTGGCAAGGACCTCATGGTCATGAGCGTTGGCGGACTTGCTGAGAAGGACTTCAGGGAAGGGCTGTTGGAGGTGGCAAGAAGAAACGGGAAAAAGATATACATTCCCTCAGGCGCCATAGGCGGCCTGGATGCCATATCATCAGCAAACGTGGGCAAGATTGACTCGATCACGCTTGAGACGACAAAACCACCATCATCATTAGGCATCGACAACAAGGAAAGGGAGCTTGTTTTTGAGGGTTCCCCGGAAGAGGCAATAAAATTGTACCCCAAGAACATAAACGTCTCTGTAACTCTATCGATAATTGCCGGCACTGAAAAGGTAAAAGTCAGGATCTTCTCCGACCCTGCCGCTAGAAGCAACATGCACAAGGTCGTTATCAAGGGCGATATAGGGGAGCTGAAGTTCAACTTCGTCAACAGGCCATCCCCAAACATGGCAACATCCCTGTTGGCAGGATATTCTGCTGTTGCGCTGTTGAATAGGATCGACTCGCCCCTACAGTTCTAAATATGAATCGGGAAAATTCTTATACTTTTAAGAATAATTGATGTTAATGCTGCCTCTGTATGATGAGAATCCCACATATTCCAGGCCTTACGTGACATACGCCCTCATAGGGGCAAATGCTGTCGTGTTCCTGTTGATGGTCTTCATAGAGTATGGCCTTGGCAAGTACGAGCTTATCAAGTTCTACTATGATTGGGCGCTGCTTCCTGCCTTTGTCTCAAATGGGGAGAGGATGTTCACTTTGCTGACATCGATGTTCATGCACGGGGGTTTCCTGCATTTTGGGGGAAACATGCTATACCTCTACATATTCGGGAACAATGTCGAGGATTCCATGGGGCATGCAAAGTTCTTGGCTTTCTACCTGATTTGCGGCCTTGGCGCAAGCCTTGCCCAAATATATGCTGACACTGGCTCCGTCATACCGATGCTAGGGGCCTCAGGGGCCATAGCAGGGGTCCTTGGTGCATACTTGGTGCTGTTCCCCAAGGCGAATGTTTACACCCTGGTATTCTATCTGGTGGCGAAGATACCTGCGGTCATAGTTCTTGGATTCTGGTTTGTCCTCCAGCTCTTCAGCGGCCTTGGGTCCATAGGGGTTGAAGGGGGAGTGGCCTATTTCGCGCACATTGGAGGATTCGTATGCGGTGTCATCCTGGTATTCATCTTCAGAGACCGCAACTACAAGGCCAAGATGTACAAAAAAGATGATTGGGACAGGATATATTACAATAGGAACTAAACTTTCACGAACGAGAACAGGTGATTGTTTACAACAAAGGCCTGCTCATTTCCGCAATAGGGGCAATTGACAACATATATTGTCCTCTCATCATTGATTATGTATTTCTTCTCAAAAATACCTCCACATACCCCACATGAGACCAGATCCATATGTAAAATATATTAATTATAAGAAAAAGAAAGTGTAAGAGAGCAACAGTAAAGTGAAGATTTATATAACAAACAATGATTTTTCCTAAATGATGATATTATGAAGCTCGATAAGAAAGTATCAGATTTTAACATTACAAAGGACTCAAGCCTTGATGACATAACAAGACAGATGTACGAGGCGGCGGGTTTCACAGGGCAAAAGTATTCCACGGCGATCGATATCTTGGAGAAGATGATGGGTGATGAATGCACAAACTTCCTTTCATTCCCTGCCTGCATCATATCCACTGGGACCAGGGGCATAATAAAAGACATGATCAAGAAGGAAATGTTCTCTGTGGTAATAACGACATGCGGGACCCTTGACCATGACCTTGCCAGGATATGGAAGGACTACTACCATGGATCCTGGGATGCCGATGACGCAAAGCTCCATAAGGAGGGCATCAACAGGCTGGGCAACATATTCATTCCTAACGAATGCTATGGGGAGATCCTTGAGAACAAGATCATTGGAATGCTTCAGGAGCTGTATGACGACGGCGTAAGGGAGATCTCGACACATGAGCTCATCTGGGAGATCGGGAAGAGGTTGGATGACAAGGACAGCATCCTGTACTGGGCGGCAAAGAAGGAGATTCCGATAGTGGTGCCGGGAATCACGGATGGCTCTGTGGGCAGCCAGATATTCTTCTTTTCGCAGGACCACAATTTCAAGATAGACCTCCTAAAGGACGAGAAGCTGCTTGCCGACTGCGTATATGACGCAAAGGCAACTGGATCTCTGATGATAGGCGGGGGAATATCCAAGCACCATACCATATGGTGGAATCAATTCAGGGGCGGACTGGACTACGCGGTCTATATCACAACAGCCCCCGAGTGGGACGGCTCCCTTTCGGGCGCCAGAGTAAAGGAGGCAGTATCTTGGGGAAAAGTGAAGGAAGAGGCAAAATATGTCACCATTGAGAGTGATGCAACATTGATCTTGCCCTTCATGTATGGAAGCCTCCTACAAAGATTATGATTGGAACGAATGTTCCATTCGTGTTCCTTAAGATGAACAAAGTGGCATTATGGTCGAGGTGAAAAAACATGAAAATGAGAATATTCGCGCTCTCAGTGGTATTCCTTCTGCTCAGTTCCACAACCATATGCGCAATGGAGGAAGACTCTGAGGAATGGAAAAGGACCAGCCTTGAGGCGTATATTGACATATTGCAAAGGACCATAGAAACCTTAGAGAACTATAATGCCAATAACAGCGGGGACCCAGATGTGGACTCGCTTTTGGATGATGCAGGCTCCCTGCTCCAGGATGCCAGGGACCTCATTGAAGACATGAGGTACTCGGAAGCTCATGGTGTCGTGCAATCCGCATCGGAACTTGTCAGGGAAGCCACAGATCTGCTTGAGATAGGTGAGGACGACATAGCTGATGCCTTGGAATCAAGGCTCGAGAGGATGGAAAAAATCCTCATAATGACAAAGGCCATAAGGGACAGATTCCATGAAAATGGCACTGATACGCCAAGGATAGACGATCTGCTCTCACTTATACACAATTCATTGGTAATGGCATCTGATCACATAGATTCTGGAAAATACGTTCAGGCGAATCATGAGCTCAACAACGCTGCAGAGTACTATGAGGAGATACAGGAGATAGCCAGGATATTCAGTTACAAGTATCACTTTTGGACAAGGGTCTCAACATTCTTGGAAAACGCCCCAGAAAACATAGATGGGGTTGGAGAATACCTGGACGAGATGAGGGATGTGCACGGTCTTGACACGTCCCAGGCGGAGACCCTGCTTCAGGATTACGCTGAGCTTATCGATGAAGCAACAATGTCGCTCGAAGAAGGAGATCTTGAGGAATGTATCCAGAGCGTCAGGTCATCCATAGACGTGGGAAAGCAGTTGGCCCAGGAGATCAGGGACCTTAACTCACAAATAGACGGTGCCTAGAAAATGAAAAAAATCCTTCCCTTTCTCTTTCTTATTTTCTTTTTGTCTTTGAACTGTGTTTCCGCAGAAACGTTCATTGAGGTTTACAGGGACGGATACGTAGGTGTAGAGCATGCAGTTGAGCTTGAGGGCCTGCAACTTGCAGACCAGATAGAGCTATTGTCCGAGGATATCGAGAATCTTTATGCAACTGACAATAATGGGGACACGGTATACTACGAGCTCGAAGGAACCAACCTGATCATATATAACGCAGGTGAGGAACATGTCAATATATCCTATTATACTGCGTCCCTTACATCGAAGGGATCGTCATCCTGGTCCTTTGAACTAATAACAACTGACGCCATGGTCGTGACCTTGCCAAAGGACTCCACGGTCCTGTACATTGACCCACTGCCTGAAAAGATCGACCTCATGAACAACGAATTCACTTTTCCTGAAGGCTCAGCAGTGACCATGCAGTACATCTTTGGCCTTGATGGGGGGGAAGAAAATGGGCAAAGGGGAATCTTACTCATTGTGATTGCCGCAGTGTTGGCACTGATGGCTGCCATTATTTTCCTAAGAAGGTCCAAAGGGGGGAAAAGGAGGGTTTGGAGCAAGGACAAGCGCCTTGACCCCATGGAAAGGAGGGTTCTGGAGCACTTATATAAGAACGAGGACGTCATGGAGTCAGAGATAAGGAATATCTTCAACCTGCCAAAGACATCTTCATGGCGCATGATGAGGCGACTGGAGGATTACGGATACGTATCAATAGAAAAAAGGAACAAGATCAACTTCATCAAGCTCAATAAGATGTCTTGAATCTGAGCAATGCCGCGATGCCGCCAATTCCCTTCAACCTATCCCCGCCCTCGTGCGAGGAAGAAACTATGTGGGCCCCTGTCCCAAAGCCCTTTGCCATCTTGATGATGGACTGCACATTCTCTGATGTCCTGAGAAGCTCATCTGTGACGATGACGTATTCGGCCTGAGAGTTCTCAATGGCCATCCTTACCTCCTGGATGCCATATACTGCCATGTCATCCAATATGCTCCTGAAAACGTTCTCAATTAAAGAGATCTCATGCGCCACCCTGGAGCCTTCGAATATCTCCTCAACATACCCCCTCTTCACGACCTCCCAGACGCCCGTCTTGCCTGTAACTGAAATGCTCTTTATGTGCACCTTTGACGTCAACGACGGCTTGTTCTCCTTGATCCAACTATTGAACTCATCCTTGACAAAACCAGGTCCCGCAACAATGGCCGCCTTTATCTCCGTTTCCATCAATGTCACCTCAATCTTTTCGGCCACCTCCCTGAAAAAGGATTCCTTCTCGCTCTTCCTGAGGGAGATGTCCCTCTTACCCGGGATGTTGCGATTGATCGAAGCCACAAAATCTATCCCATACTGCTTTACTATGCCAAAGTCGCTCTCTCCATCGTCTATGGCCACTATGAGTATCTTGGGTTCCTTGGTGGACTTAATCGCCTCGCTGATCCTGTCCAGCTGAAAGGACTTCCAATGCTTGATGATCTTTGGCGTGGAACCAACCTCAATGTTGATGGTATGATAACTGCCAGTCTGGTCCCCTTCCAATATGACGCCTGTAAGCCTGAAAGAATCCGAGTAGTGGGAAAATTCCATCTTTTCTATCCTTATCCCAAGAAATACGCGGACCTTCTCGGTCTTGCTAGAGCGGACCATGTCTGTCTTGCTCTGCTGTCTCCTGTATGTGACCGAATATACGATGTCCCCAGGTTCCAGTATCTGCGAGAGGTGCCACAGGTCATCAAGGGTCTCCACCTTGAGCTTGATCTCTCCCTTGGAGATGTCCTTATGGATAATGCGCATTGATAAAGTTCTAATTTTTACTATAAAAGAATGACGTATCCCCTACCTGAACAGGTCTTTTTCCCTTTCCCTGATGAAACCAGTTGCCTTTGCATCATCTGAGTATATGAAGTTAGCTCCCCTGACAATTATCACTGGAAAACCCTCGTCAGACTGCCCCATGGCAATGTCGGCAGCAGAGGCTATCTCATCGGCCCTTCCTATAACGCTGGCCCTGAGCTCATATCCATAGAGGTCCTTCTTGCCCCTGTATGCAACAAATGGCTCAATGCCAGAAAGCCCGACACATACCCCTATGGCCCCGGCCCTGAACGGCCTGCCCTGAGTATCAGATATGATAACGGCCACCCTTTTATCGTGGCGTGCCTCCAATTCCTCCCTGATGTGCACTGCAGAATCATCAGGATTCTGGGGTAGTGTGGCCACAATGTTCTTGTCACCTGCGATGTTCGAAGTGTCTATGCCGGCGGATGCGCAGATGAAGCCCTGTTTTGTCAAAGATATTATCGGGCCTTCCCCAACCTTGAGGATCTTTTCTGACGATCTTATTATCAGCTCACACAGCCTGGGGTCCTTGCCCGTCTTGAGGGATAGCTCCTTAGCCTCGCCTGTTGGTTCGATGTCCCTGAGGTCGTGCAATTGCCCCTCTTGCTTGGAAATTATGGTCGAGGCTATGACAAAAACGTCCCCATCCTCAACTGTTTCGCCCATTGAGCCCAAGCATGATTCCATCATCCCGACAATATCATCGCCCTCCTTGATGATGGGCAGTCCCGTAATTGGTATTATTGATATTATTCCCATGTCCACACCTGTGTATGATAATGGAGGCAAAATAAAAACTTTTTCAAAATGATGTTTTTTTATCAGAATAATAAACTGAAATAACCATCATTAACGGAAAAATATTAATATTCTGCACTTATTCTTGAAAATAGTTATTAGTGTTTATAGTAATAACATACTAGAGGTCTCACTATGTATGAAAGGATCTTAGCTTCCATGGGACATCAAACAGGTAAGAACGAGGGCTCCTTAGAAGGTCTTGTGTGCGACGCCTGCGATATGGGGCCATGTTCTCTATGTGGCTATGACGATGACTATTTAGCACCTTGTGGAATAAACAAGGAACAGTTGGTATTGAAGAACCTAGGTGAGAAGGTCGTAGAGGGAATGGCAGAGTATGGCGTATATAAGCACAATCTGACCAAGATACTCGACCTTGACAGGATAATTAAATACGCATCCAGAATTATCCCAATATCAATCGATTACACAGAAAAGATATATGATATTTTTGAAAACTACAGGTTCCCCAGAATAGGGTCTTTCGGGTTGGGTGGCCTGGAAGCTGAATACGTCAACATATGCGCCATAGGGCCGCCTGAACTGATTTACGATCTTACAATTGTATCACATGACACAAAATATAGTGGGTTATGCTCCAAAGTGGGCGCAAAGGGCATCAATATCGTGTCCTTGGGCGCCCCCGGCGCGGAAGTGGTGTTCCAGATGGGAACCCCATGCATCGGCAACAGCATCTCCCTGGAGGACGCCAATGCAACAGGGGCCATGGACTTCCTGCACTTTGGGAAGGATCCTGATAACAGCATTCTAAGCGCCATATCAAACTATAAGAAGAGAAGGGACGGCGACCCATCGATCCCGGAAAAGGAGTACCACAGGACGGGGTTGGAAGTTGACACATGTGCCATCAATCAGGCCTACAGGGACGGGGATATAGCGGGCGCAGTCGTTCTTTTCGGGGCGAGAAGCCTTACCTGTGAATGGGACATGCCGGATCTTGTAAAAAAGCTATTGGGCAAGGACTACGTCATCTTTGTGAATGGGGCGCACCTTTACAAGGGCACCGAGCTTGGGCAGAACGGACCTTCTGTCATCCACCTGGGATTTTGCGAACCAGCCAAGACCACCCGGATGGACCTTGACTTCAAACCAACGATATTGTTCCCTGGCTGGAAAAATCCAAAACTTCTCACATGCAGTCTGGCAATGGCCCACGAGGGTTACGAGACCATAATGGGGAATGACATATTTGGATCAACAAAATTAGTGGAGAACCTTGGTGACAGGAACTGCACGATAATGAAAAAGGGAAAAGAAGTACTCAAATCGTTATAGTTAGATTATTTTTATAAACTCTCAGTGCAATATGAGTTGTGGTAACGCATGGGCAACGATATAGATTACAATGATGTTTCCTTCATATTGGGACTGAAGGTAAAACCTGGAAAGGAAAACAATGTGAGGTCGGCAGTGAAAGATACGCCAAACATCTTAAAGTCATTCAAGGCGCTTGGGCAGTTCGATGTCATCTTGCTTATAGGAAATGAAGAAGACGCTCCCGGCCTTATGAAAAAGATGGGCGAGATTGAAAATGTCCTGAATGTGTTTTTTATAGATCTTGAATGAGGTGATGACGATTACAATCAAGGGTTTGATAGGCATAAGGGCGACAAAATGCGATGAGCTTTTAGACAAGATGAAGGACCATCCACATATACTGCTGATAAAAAAAACAAAGAACTACCATGACATGATAGCCATCGTAAGGCACGACAGCATGAAAAGCCTGTCTGAATTCATATTCCAGGAGATAAGGTCCATCAAATGCGTAAATGACACAGAAACAACCATACTGATTGAGGAATGAATTATGAAACTAGTTATAAAATACGGCGGGTCCCTGCTTTTCGATAATGATAAGATAAATACAGACTTGATAGACAGGATATGCGACACGATAAGGGAACTTCATGAAAAGGGTCATGAGCTGGGGCTTGTGGTCGGTGGCGGAAAGACCGCAAGGAACTATATCTCTTCTTTGAACAGCAACTATGGAACTGCCAACAAGGATTACGTGGCGGTCCTTGCCACAAGGCTGAACGCCATGCTGTTCATCTCCAGGCTCTCTGATATCAGCTGCCCCCTGCCGCCCAACAACTTCGAGGACATGGTAAACTATGCGACATCAGAAAACATTATTATATCGGGTGGCATGCAACCGGGACAGTCCACGAACGCTGTTGCAACACTCCTTTGCGAGGCCATGGGGGCCAATGTGATGATAAACGCCACCAATGTCGACTACGTATATGACAAAGACCCAAATAAGCACAAGGATGCGAACCCAATAAAATCCATGGACTACAAAAAACTTCAAGGGATCATCGCTGGCATCGAATCAGACGCTGGAAGGTATGACATGTTCGACATGGTCGCGGCGAAGAACATAGAAAGGTCAATGATAACACTCCATTTCATCAACGGCAATGAACCAGGGAACATACAGAAAATCATTAACGGGGTCTCAATAGGCACCAGAGTCAGTAATGAGTAACACGAATATCAATCTCTACTCTCGGGATAAGATTTAAAAAAAGAGTATGATATTTATGTTAATGGACGGAAATAAATTCACATTGAACAAAGATGCAATAACTTATCTCGAAGAGAACATCAAGAACTACTACTTCAAAAAAAGATACCAGAGATACAATCCCTCACCAGAGGCACTGGGGGCCTTCAAGGACATAAGCGAAAAGACAAATGTCCTAGTACTTGCAACCCGAAATTGCCCAATATGCATAGCAACCATACCTGTTCTTATAAGATTGCACCTGGATGTCCAAAATCCCAATCTGAACATAAGGGTAATAGAGGATGGGTCGCCCCATATGCCCACATTCCTTGCAGATAAGAAGACGCCGTTCATAATATTCTATGACAGCGCATTCAACGAGCTCTTCAGACTTGAGCAAAAGGAGATAAAGGATAATTTTGAGAGTGCATTGATCGAGGAGCTGAAAAAACTAGTAAGTGCCTGAATGGCACAACTATAAAAAAGGCTACTTATCTATATTGTTCATATGAAGGGCGAGCTTTTCAAAAACAAGGTAATAGTATCTGACAACCCGTCCATATCAAAATTATATGGTAAAAGGTCCTATGGTTCCATCCAGGACAAAAGGCTCCACCTATCTATTCTAGAGGCATATTATCTATTCAGAAATGGCAAGTTGGAGATATATGATGGCGACACACTCCTTGATGAGGGCAGGATCGACGCCCTTGTTGAATCTGAAAAGGACTTTAACGAGAAGTACGCAGTGTACAAGGACCTCAGAGACAGGGCCTACATAGTCAAGACCGGGTTCAAGTACGGCAGCCACTTCAGGGTTTACAGGAACTCAATAGAAGAGCATGCGGAATACCTGGTATGCTCTTATATCGAGCATGGCACCATAGATACGAATGAGCTTATAAAACAGGCCAGACTGGCCCATTCTGTAAAGAAGAAGCTCGTCATAGCTCTTGTGGACGAGGAAAACGATATTACGTATTACTCTGTAGGAAGAATGAAGATATGATGGCCAATGGCCATCCGACTACTTGTTTTCTTCCAGGATATCTCCCAGTATCCTCATTCCCTTCGTGAACGAAGGCATTCCGGATGTTAACAGCACTACCCTCAGGACATCGACGATCTCTTCCTCCTTAATGTCCAGCTCGGCCATTCCAGACCTCATCTGCTTCTCAGTCGCAGACTCATCGCCTCTTGACGCCATTATGCCAATGGCAATGAGCTTTTGCTGCTTGTAGTCAAGCTCATTTCCTGTGTAGACGGCCGTGTTCAGGCAGTTTATCCCATCATAAAGCCTAGGATACTTGTCCTTGACCTTCTTCATTCCCTTTGCATAGTACACTTCCTCTTTCATGAAAGAACATAGCACCTGGAACTTAATATAAATAACGCAGGTCATTGGCCCTTGAGTGGAAGAATGGCCTCATAGAACAGCTCTCCGGACCTTAGATAAAAAAGCAATGGATACACGTCGACCCCGATTTCAACCGCATCCCAAAAGGCCTTTGTGAACTTTATGTCCATCTGGGCGTTCGGGGAGAACTCCCTTGCGCCAGGGGCAAAGACGAGTATTATCAGCGCGGCGCGGTCCCCCGTCTCAACAGCGTCGATGAGCTCGCGCAGATGCCTTGTGCCCCTTGCTGTGGGTGCGTCTGGGAAAAGTGCCGTTTCGCCAGCCAAGAGCGTGCATCCCTTGACCTCGACCCACATGCGCCCGCTATCTCCCTCCAACAGGAAGTCTATCCGGCTCTTCCCCAGCATGGTCTCGGGCCTTATTGAATCGTATCCATGAGTGAAAGGGAGTATGCCTCTTTCAAGCGCCCATTGGGATATCTGCCTATGGAAACTTGAGTTTACAAGAATCCAGTCACTGTCAACAAACCCTGCCAGCAGGTCCCAGGATGTCTTTCTATCATCGTTCCCAGAAGCCTTTCTCAAAAGGACCTTGTTCCCGGGGTATAGTATCTCCTCAAGCCTGCCGGGATCATGTATGTGGACCAGCACCATCTCCTCATCATTGGCTGTGCCTATGTCCACAATGCCTAGGAATCTGTTCTCCCTGGAGACGAACAATCCCGCTGTGTCACTCCCTATGTCAATGACCTTGATCCCTAATTTATACACCTAACCCTTTTTCAAGACAATCTCGTTTGCCAGCTTGCTATTGGGTATGATAATATATTCCCCCTTATTGGACTTGACCGTCGAGCTGATGATCCCGATCTCCTCGATCACTCCCTCGATCTCTGGCGTCTTCACAACGTCGCCCACCTTTAGCGACTTATACCACATTATCTGCAGGCCTGCAAAGAAGTTCGATGATATGTCCTTAGTGCCAATCACCACAAATATGCACCCAAAGAAAGAGAACACTCCGGCAATCACCAAAAGCACATCTGTGGAGATGCGAAGCTGGGACAATGCCATAATGAAAGACACTATGTAGATAAAGTACCTTACGCTGGACAGGAGGATCTTGTTCGATGGCAGTTTTGTCTCCTTAAGGAATTCATCGATCGCGCCGACGATCTTCTCGGCCATGATGAACCCAAGTATCATTATTACCAACGCTATGACAACATTTGGAAGGTATGATACGACATCGTTTGTTACGTTGTTCAGGCTTTCTAGTCCAAGGATCTCTATTGCCTGGCCAATCGCTATCAGGTAGATGGTCCACCTGACTATCATCTTTATGAAGTTTATGAACGTAAAGCTGGTCTTCTTCGTCGTCTCCTGGGCAGTCGTTCCCACGATAAGCTTGAGAACCCCCGTCTTGTTGACTATGAAGTCGATTGCCTTGCTGCTTAATCTGCCAAGGATAAATCCAATAGAAAGGATTATTATCACTGTTGCTATGTCCTCGATATTGGACATGACATCATTAAAAAAATCATTGAAATCAATCTGCATATTCTCACCTAAGCTCCTCTGGGTCAATCTCCAATATCATGGCGCCATTAGAGAATATCCTCAATAGGTTGTCTGACTCTGAGAGCACTATTGCAATGGCATTGGTTATCTTCGACATCCATGCTGCCGACATGTGCCTGGCCCCGAGCCCCCTGGGGAGCTCTATTCCTTCCTTCCCGCTTTCCAGGTACCTTGAAGCAGCGACGATCTTTCCCTTCCCGCTGATGATGAAAGCGCCATCGAGACGGGAATACTCCTTGATCATGCTAGTCACTATCTTATCGGATATCTCAACATAGCTGCCTTCGAATGGATTGTAGGTTATCTGGGTGGAATGCTGCAACACATCCCCAGAGTCCCCAACTATGAATGTGGTGCCCACAGGCTTTCCCTCTCGTCCCTTCTTCCCGAGCTGGATGGCAATCCTCAACACGTTATGGATGACCATTGGGTCTATCTCACTGGTATGGGAGAGAATAGAGTATATCCCATTGTCTATAAGGGGTTTTGCCCTGATGGTCATTATGGCGTTCTCGCTCTCAACCCCTGTGGTGTTTATAAAAACTATCAGGTCCTCATTCTTAACGTAGTCATTTTTCATTGCGCCAGCTATGGAGATGTATATTTTCTGGTAAAGTTCTGAGATCTCTATTGGTAGGAATATCTCCTTCTCCCTGCTGTTGGAAAGCTTCTTGTCGGAAATTACGACAATTGGCGCCATCTTCTTGTAATCAGGTATCTTGCGAGCGATTGAGATGTCCTTCTTTGATTCCGCACAATACATAACGACATCTGCCTTGATGTCCTTGGCCAGTTCAAATCCGGCCTTTAGTACTGATATTTCCATTTTTTCACTTCCTCTCCTGCTCCACAATAGCTCCACTAGGTTCCATCTCTGAGAACACTTGCCCAGAGAACTTGTATATCTTAATATCTTTTTCCCTTATCCATGCATCTGGCGGTAGGCCAGCCTTGATGCATGTGTGCGAGATAAACTCTTCCCTGTCCCATCCCCACTCTATCGGCACCTGGGGCAAGAGCAATCCCTTATGAAAGCCCAGCTCAACTATGAGCCCGTCCCTGCCTATTTCTATCTCATCAAGATATCCCAGACCAGATTTGCCTTCAATGAGCTTGGGTTGTGTAAGGACAGTGACCTCTATAACAATTGAATTGAGCTCTTTGGATGATATCGGGTGAAATCTCGGGTCCTTGGTGGCAGATGCCACAGAAGCGTCAAGTACTGCATCTATCATGGGATAAACAGGTTCCGGAAAACCGATGCAACCCCTAAGATTCTTGTCAGGATATGTGTTCAGTGTGACAAATATGCCGGATTTCTCCATGAAATTTTCACGTGCATTGCCAGGTTCAAACTTCTTGCCTTTCAAGTGTGAGCTAATGTTTTCCCTGGCGATTCTCACTAGTTGTGCACCCTCATCCAAAGTTAGCATGGAACTAATTCAACAACTGATTAAAAAAATTTTGTGTTAGTGTGCCGATTTATATGGGTTAAAAAAACAAAATTGGATCATTGGTACTATTTTGTGTCGAAACAATAGACGTTCTTATCATTTTTCCATATGATGCGGTTCTAGATCAGGGCCCATGATGCATTGAAATTGCTTGGGCCCATCCAAAACGATATCTCTTTAAAGCAATACCAAAAATAATTGAGGTGTGAAAGAGGAAATACTCAGTTCAATCCTAGAGATAAGGAAGCAATTGGGAATGTCACAGAGAGTCCCTGAGATAACAAGGGTCAGGGGAGTGAATGGAAATCTCCTGATAGAGTGCGAGGACAGGGCTGACAAGAGCATAATAATCGGCACCGGCGGATGGGTCGTGGGAAAGCTTTCAAGCCAGCTTGATTACAAGGGCATCCGAGTGGAATCAAGATTGGACAACATAATGAAGGTCAGGGGATTGATCGGTTCCCTGAGGGAGCTGGAACACATAAACAATGCCCATTTCAAGGAATTTGCCCGAGCCGTATTGCTTGAAGAAGAATCTCCCAAACCCATAAACGCATATGTCATTGGAGAGGAAATGATATGGGCATGCGGTTTCTTGAATGGACTTGGTTCTAGCTCAACACTCTTGCACACTGAGTTCTTGCATGACAATGTCAAGAGGGAATATGAAAAAACCGATTTTGTCAAGATTGATTGTCCGACCACCCCTTATGATGAAAGAATAGAGTGCCTGATGGATCACATCGATGAGCAAGAGGACGGAAATATATTCTTTGGATTCTTTGATGCCCCTATTGTGGAAAAGGACAATAACATCATGGTAAATCCCTATTTTTTCTTCAAGATAAGCCACTGGGAGGCAAAGATGCATGCAAAGAAGAAGTATTGGCCAAAGGTGTTCAAGGCATCTGACCACAACAGGAAATTCTACATAAGAAAAATACTCGATATGACCTATGATGGCCTCATAGAACCGAACGATGCCGCTAGCACAATATACCACCATTGGCCCACCGAGGAATCAGACCTGGACCTAGATCGTGATTGCGCAGGGGAGTTCATCAGTGAATACAGGGTGGCAAATGCCCTGAAACGGGCTAAAAAAACATCACCCCAGGCATACAGGGCCCTTGTGGGGGGCTCTGACGGACTGGAAGACATCAAGGCGGGGATTGCATGGTCAGGCGGGATTGACAGTACCGCGTGCATAAGGCTCTCAAGGAAACTGGGCCTCGATCCGGACCTGATAACAGTATGCCTCCCATACCTTGACATGGAATCAATGGAAGCTCAGGCAGGGGTGCTGGGGGCCAATTTGATCAAGCTAGATACTCCTGAAGATTTTGAGGAAGTATGCCAAAAGGTCAGTGAGGGGAACATACACCCCTGTGGGCAATGCTCTTCCCTTATTGAAGGTGCGATCCTAGAGTATGCAAATGAAAATATGTATGACATAATAATATTTGGGGACATGCTCTCTACTGGCTCCCAGTCCGTTGTCCAGGAGGGTGAACTGAGCATACTGAATCTTCCTGCTGCGCTCTCCCTTCCAAAGAGGGACCTAATTGAAAGCTCCGGGATAATGCCCACATACGAATTTGGATGCCCACTCCTGAAAGAGGCCCATAGAATGTACAAAAGCGCCAAGAGGATATCCATACAAAGGGTGCTTAGGGAGCTGAGGGCCCAGATGCTCGACAAGAGGTTCGCTTACGGCCTCATTGAGGACATAATGGAATAATATATTATAATAAACTCAAGATTATTTTAATATTGAATTTTTTTCGTTAATATTCGCTGGATATCTATTATAGGATACTACAAATCCCCTATTTGAAATCATAAGTTGTAGTAATCTGTAATCAGAAAAATCGGCTGTTTGTTGTATTTTGTTTATAAATGCCCTTTAAATGATTTCAGTTTTATGATTTTCCCTCATAGATCTATTGACGATTTGAATAAATAGAGAAAAATTGACGATATTTGGTCAATTGTTTGATTACATTTGCCCATATAGAATTTTAATATGTTTTTTCTCACATTACTTATTAATGTAACATCGAACCAGTCTTTACAAATATTTGTAAAAAAATACGACTATGCCTATATCGGGGGCAAAATAAAGAAACTAAAGATGGTATTGCTTGCATGATATCGCTTTCTATTTTTTTTAGCAATGGTGGGTTCGAGGGAAAAAATCATCCAAAAATCAGTTAGAGCAGTATCGAAATTGATTGGCATATGGTCAAAGGGAAAAACTCCTTTCAGATGAGAGTATTTTTTATACGAATTATGGAATATACTAATGTATAAAAATATTTATTTAACTTTATTTGTATATGATATAATACACATTATTGCGGTTCAGCGATAATATATAAATATATAATTATATAATTATAAATAGATATATATTAAAGGAGGTTATCATATGGTCAAAAACAATAGGTTAATCTTCGCCATATCTGCAGTGATTGCGGTGATATCTCTTGGTCTCGTTGCCGCAGCAATACCCTTCGATCTCGATGATGAAGATTTTGGAACATATTCGCATTCATTAGGCGAATTATCAGGACAGATTAATCCTGATGGCTCGAAAACGAATGTATATTACCATGGCGAGGTGCATGATAGAGATGCTAATGATGGTGTGACAGTTACAAGTTCCATTACTTATAGTCCTGGGACATCAACAGTTGCAAGCGGAACACCAGCTTATGTTGATGTCAAAGGCTATGCCTTAGGTGATTTAGATAGCAGCGTTTACCTAAGCGTTCCTTAAAGCCAGTATATTTTGTTCAAAATATAATTGAAAGGAGATATTGAATGAAAACACGTA
>Ga0272442_10003879_pt1 | contig 20730 bp, 11 predicted proteins | sample SSMForm2O_FD_200262 | JGI IMG/M metagenome (GOLD analysis project Ga0272442, IMG submission 200262) | Marine sediment archaeal communities from Little Sippewissett salt marsh, Falmouth, MA, United States - SSM-Form-2O | ecosystem: Environmental > Aquatic > Marine > Wetlands > Sediment ... | reverse complement strand
TCATCATACCACTGAATACCATGAACACTGCTGCCGTCAGGCGCAATGGCTATCATGTCGATCTTGCGCACCTGTCTGCCATTGACTTCTTGATCGTCACGGATGTTTACATCGAGAATCGACCCGTCCGGATTTTCCTGGCGCACCAGGATCCGATGCTTCTGGTCTATCCATTGAAACACATGCTGGTCTCTGCCTCCAACGCTAAGCGTAATCAACCATTTGTCAGTCTGGCGACCGTTCAATTCTGTTGATTTCAGCTTGGTACATTGCGCATCTGTAAAGCTCTCGCAGGGGTCATATTTCTTTTCGGGGTCAGTAATATCCGGAACGATTTGCTGCTCAGTAAGCTCACGCTGCATGTAGACCTTATTGTTGGTGTCCAGCCAAATCACCTGCTTTTCTCTATTGTCGAAAATCTGCACGATTGGCACACCCTGATCGAGGTATTCAAAACGAACATTACCATCACTCCAGAACATTTTCGCATGACCCACCGCTTTACCTCGAAGCTGAATCGCGTCAGCAGTGAACGACACCGCGTTAGCGCCGCTGCTGAAACATAAACAAATGACCAACAATGCTGACTGGATTGTGTAATTCATCTCCGGACCCAGGTAATCAACAACCCGATACTTTAACAGGCTATCGACCAAAGGGAAGCCACCGCGTTAAATCAGCTGGGTCAGCCCAAAGCGACCGCCACGGGCGCACCCCTCGGCAACGCGGTGGCAGGACCCTGTAATCGCAATCTTTTCATGGGATTACGTCCTTTCGATCACCTGTTGTCGGTCTGCGGTATCGTTTGTTGGTACGGCGGAACGTTGCCGTAAATATTGCCGTAGGGTGTAAGCAACGGATTGCCACCAAAGCCAGTGATATTTCCCATGTAAGGCGTCGTGACTCCGGGTACTGCGCCCATCCCCGGGTATGTTGGTAACGACGGATACGTCTGGTACGACGGGACGGTTGGCAGCGTCTGGTACGCCGGCGGGTAACCATACAACATGCCTGAATACGGCGAATATAATGACGGTATCTGCGGCGACCCCATTACACCGCCGTATCCCGACTGCTGCGGCTGCTGAGTCTGCTGCTGCATTTGCTGCTGCGGCTGACCAACCAAGTTCTGCGGTGTGTCGCCCCGATTTAAGTTGGTCTCGATATCTTCCCGAGTAGGATAGCGCGGATTGGTAATGTAACCAGGCAGCTGGCCACGTTGCTGCCTCCTATCAGGGATTGCCCAGGGATTGCCACCAGAATCGGCTGTGAACATTGGGCCAGAAGATTGATATTGCCCTGGACCATCTTGGTAGATGTAATTTTCGGATATCGCATCTCCCAAGAATACTACAATAAAAAATGCAATCCCTGTGCTGACCTTTTTCATTTCGATTTCTAGCCTGCATGTGTCACGAGGATCACGAAAGCAGGCGCAGGACGATACCCGCATGCGTCACTGGATGGACGAGCCCTCACGTGATGCTTGAACCCACATGGCATTTTGCTCAGCCGGCCAAGCAAACGCCTATTCCAACCCTTCGCGAAAGCTTTTCTGACCAATCCGTCTGGAACGGATTTGGACCGCAGGACGCCCCCCAGAGGGCGAAACACAGGCATGTATCGCAAAAATCCATATCTCGGCATGATCAGCTCGCCCTCTGGTGAGACATACGGCAGGGTGCTCGCAAGCGTCGCTCTGGACCCAGGAGCGTAGCCATAGCTACGGCTTGACTGACTGGACCATAGCGTGCGGCCTGCGCACCGCGAATCGTCAGCTTGGTCCGGCTCTGGCATGCCCGCGCTCATGGCTTTGCGCAAACGAAGACCAGCCTGAACCGTGACAGGCAGGCTTGATTTACACACTTTAGTCTCTGCTATCCTGACTTCTCTCACAGGAACAATGCCTTATCATTTTTCTACGCCGCCTGGTGCGAAATGCGGCCTACTTTAGTGTTTTTGCCCTTAATTGAATGTTAGTTTAGTTTTCAACAAAAAAGGGCTGCGTTATTCGCCTCGTTAGCGATAACCAAAACCGGGTTGCCGCATCGGAGGCATCGGAGGCATCGGCGGATATCCAGGATACGGCGGATATACTGGTGGAGGCCTTAGATATCGCGGCGGCGCTTCAAGCTCGCGCATGACCTCTTCAGGAACGTAATGGTATTCACCGCTTTCCGGCATCCACACGCGCGGCTCGCCCATTTCGGGTATCTCCGGCCACGGCATATCGGCCTCGAAGTGCGGCGAGCGCATAAACTGGCCGGGAAACTCGTCATCCAATCCCCCGCTCATATCTTCAGGAAATGCGTCGATTTCTGACAATGCGGAGGACATGTACGGACCCCTCGGGGGCGGCGGCGGTATCATCGGTCTTGGCACCGGCCGCTCGGGCCACTCTGGATAAGCAGGCGGTAAGTCGCCTCGTTCAATAGATTCGGGGAAGCCGCCGGAGCCAGGAAAAGTCTGGGGCAACGAATCAACTGTCTGCTGAGCGCCGGCGCTCACCGCCAGCCACAATGATGCAAACATCATCAGCGCAGAGATCGTTTTCAAAATTCGCATGATCGGTCATTCACTCCGTATCAACTTTGAGACGTATACCCCGCCTGCCACGTGTCGATGTCTTCTTGGCTGGCGCTTTTGCTGTCTGCCCCGCAGATGCTGCCGTATCTTCTGCCTTGGCGCTTGTCTTTGGGGATGCCGCCCCAGTGCCAGTGCCCTTCGCAACTGACTCAATCTTGTTCTCGGCCTGCCCGGCTTTGGCTGTCTTCGCTTTGGTTTGAGTAGCCTTGCCGGCGGCCTTCGCCTTTTTTGCAGCCGTCTTTTTCACCGGCGCCCGTTTTGCCGGCGCTGCGGCTTGTTTGGCGGCATCAGCGACGGTCTCATCCGCCGCGCTCGCCTGCTTCGGGGCGACCTTCGTGTCCTTGCTACCGGTCTTTGCTTTCACGACCGGTTTCTTTCGCGTCGCCGGCCTCGTGTGGACATCAGATTCAGCCGTGGTTTCAGCGCGCAGCTCGTTCTCGGTTGGCTCTTCTTTTTGTGGCCGGGTATCAACGCTGGAACGCTCGGCAGCGCGAGATGCCGCTGTGGTGCCGCCACCGCTTGACCCGGGCGTGCTGGATGACGAGGGCGGGCCCGACGGTGGTGGCGGTGATGGCGGCGAGGTTGCCGGCGGCGGTGATGGCGGCTCGTCGGAGCCACCAAATTTCGACAGTAATGCACCCACAGCCATCTTCAGCATAATGAAAATCGAACGCAGGATCAGGAAAATCCAGCCGAACAGAGCGACGAGGCCGCTGTAAAGACGCATCCATAGCGGTGTCTTGTATTCCTCGGCTTTCGCTTCGACCGTTTCACCGGCTTCAATGTCCTCATCTTCGATTTCAGCATATTTCGGGCTCAGCACCATTTCGGCAGAGTCGGCGGCTTCTTCCAGATAGAAACGCCTGCGCAGACTGATACAGCCGAGTGGAATGATCAACACCGCCATCAGCGTTGCCACACCCGCACCGAACAGAAGACTGACCGCCATGCCCTGGAAGATCGGATCGAAGATGATCGCCCAGGCACCTGCCATCAACGTCAACGAGGTGATCAGAATGGGTCGCATACGGATCTCAGCACCGGCAACAGCGGCCTCCCTGACGGGACGACCCTTCGCAACCTCGATCTTGACGAATTCGACGATCAGAATCGACTGACGCACGATGATCCCACCGAGGGCAATCATTCCGATCATTGAAGTCGCGGTGAACTCCGCACCCATGATCCAGTGGCCGGGCACGATGCCGATCATGGTACACGGAATCGGCGACATGATCAGACCCGCGATCGCGAAGTCACGGAATTCCCAGACGATCAGGCCATAGATCAGCACCAGCGCAGCCATGAACGCGATACCCATATCTCGGAAAGTCTCGAAGGTCACTGTCCATTCGCCTTCCCATTCCCATCCGGAGACGTTGTCATCTTTCGGCGGACCAAGCAGGTTCATTGGCATCCCCTCCATGACGACTCCATCAGGCGTAACGTACTGATCCGTGAGCTCCTCGACGTTGAACATGCCGTAAATCGGCGCTCCCAAACGGCCTTCCATTTCACCGGTGACGTATTCGATCGCGCGCAGATCCTTGTGATAGAGAATCGGCTCCTCCTGGGCCAATACGAAATCGCCCAACTCACCCAGGGGCACCGTATTGCCGGCCGCACTCATCACCGGTAAGTTGCTCAGTTGGTTGACCTGAGAGCGCGTCGCCAGCGGTACCTGGATAACGATGAAAGTCGGCTCGATCACCGAAGCCAATTTGACATCGCCGAGGCGGAAACCACCCATGGCCATCGCCAGGGTCTGGTTGATGCTCTCCACTGAGATACCACGACGCGCCGCTTTGTCGGTGTTGATTTCGAAACGCCAGTAATTGGACGGCTCGGTCATGTAATTATCGACGTCGACAACACCTTCGGCCTGCTCGAAAAATTCGGTCATCTTCGTGGCCACTTCCCGCCGGGTCTGCTCATCCGGTCCATGCACTTCGGCGACGACGGTCTGCAACACCGGAGGGCCCGGCGGCATTTCGACGACCTGGATTTTCGCACCCAGTCTCTCGGCAATCGGGGTCAGGATCGAACGCGCCTCGACCGCGATCGCGTGACTGCCGCGCTCACGCTCGCTCTTGTCTTTCAACAGTACGAGCAAATCCCCTTCCCAGGGTCGGCCGCGTAGATAATAGTGGCGCACCAGGCCGTTGAAATTGAAGGGTTGCGCGGTACCGGCAAAGGACTGCACCGCTTTGACTTCGGGGATCTTTCGAACCGCCTCGGATAGTTCGTGCGCGACATTAGCCGTCACCGGCATCGCGGTGCCCTCGGGCATGTTGATGATTACGCTGAACTCGGGCTTGTTATCGAAAGGAAGCATTTTGACCGGCACCCACTTGGTCGGATAGAACAACAACGTGGTGGCTGCAGTTATGCCTATGACCCCGAACAGAAACAGAATGCCCAGTTTGCGGTTTTCGACCAGCGGCATGATGATCGGCCGATAGAACCTGCCAATGATCTTGTGGGTGCGCTGCTCCCGACGCTCGGCTGCTGCCAGAGCCGATAATTTAGGTCTGACCTTCAGCGCAAACCAGGGTGTGAAAACAAACGCAGCGACCAGCGAGAAGAACATCGCCGAAGACCCCAAAACCGGGATCGGACGCATGTACGGGCCCATCAGTCCGCTGACGAACCCCATCGGCAGCAGTGCGGCAATAATGGTGAAAGTCGCCAGGATCGTTGGATTGCCGACTTCACGCACCGCGTTGATCGCGTCGGCAACCGAGGTCTTGCCTTTCAACAGCCAATGTCGAAATATGTTTTCGACGACCACGGTCGCATCATCGACAAGGATCCCGATCGAGAAGATCAGTGCGAACAGGCTGACGCGGTCGATCGTATATTCGACGATCATCGCCCACCAGATCGTCAGCAGGATGACCACCGGTATAACGGTGATGACGACAAAGGCTGCGCGTGCGCCCAGCCCGATCAGACACAGGATAGAAACGATCACGGTCGCTTCGAACATCGCTTGCAGCAGTTCGTTGACCTTGTCGTTCGCGGTCTTGCCATAATCGCGGGTAATTTCAACGAAGACATTGTCCGGAATCAGGCGGCCCTTGAGTTCTTCGACTTTCTCCAGGATATCGCGCGAAACCGTCACACCGTTGGTATCTTCTTTTTTCGCAATAGCGACCGTGACGGCAGCCTCGCCCCCGGCTCTGCGTTCACCCTGATACGCTGGCCCGGTATAGAAGTAGGAGACCTGCGCAGCATCCTCAGGCCCATGATAGACATTGGCGACATCGCGCATATAGACCGGCATACCGTCGAACGTGCCCACGACCAGGCGTTTGATATCATCCGCAGTCCGCAGGAAGGTACCCGAGTAGACGTTGAACGAGGTACTACCGGCCTCGACCGCTCCGACATTGGATTCGGCATTCGCGGTCTGAACGGTGTTGGCGACCTGCTGCACACTCAGGTTATAACCCGCCAGGCGCTCGGGCAGGACCTCGATACGGATCTGGTCAGCACGACCACCGACGACGAAGCCTTTGCCGGTATTCTTTACCTGCCCCAGTTCCTGCAGCACATCGTTAGCGAGAATACGCAAGGTGCTGTCGTCGACGTCCTCGGACCACAAGGTCACGCTGACGGTGGGCACATCATCGATCGCAACCGGCTTGACCAGTGGCATGGACACATTGGGCGGAATCCTGTCGCGGTTCGAACGGATTTTATCGTGCACCTTGACGATAGACTCGCCGAGATCTTCACCCACAAAGAAACGTACCGTGACGACCGCCTGGCCACGCTGCGTCGCAGAGTAAACGTGGCGTACCCCAGGGATTTCGCTCATCAGGCGCTCGAGCGGATCCGTCACCAATGACTCGACCTGATACACCGAAGCGCCAGGATACGACACATAAAGATCGATCATCGGCACCGAGATCTTCGGATCTTCCTGTCGCGGCGTCATGATCAGCCCCATTATGCCGATCAGCAGTGATGCGATCAGCAACATCGGGGTCACCGGCGAGGTTATGAAAGCCTTGGCTATATTGCCGGCAATACCCAGGTCTTCTTCGAGACCGTTGTCTTCGGGTCGCTTGGAGCCCTTGCTGGCCTCATCATCTTCGGGGGACGATGCTTGCGCCTTTTCGCTATTTTTGTCCAGTTCGTCTGCCATTGCTCGTTCAACTCATTCTGTTTCTTGTCCGCCGTCTTGCCGACTCACTGTGCGTAACGCCGCAAACAAGGCCGGCGTAAGGCATTCCCGATTTGCCGCAACAGGCATTGTTGCTAGGGCTGATTCCAGTTTCCTTGCGGACCGCCCTCGGATGTCAGTACGCGCTCACCCGGTTCCAGACCGGACAACACGATGACATGGTTCGCATCCAGCTCGATACCGGTGCGTATCAGCCGCATTTTCGGCTTGCCTTCCTCATCCAGTACCCGCACCGAAGGCAGGCTTCCGCGTTTAATGATGGCGGACTTGGGTACCACAGGGAGCGCTCGCGTCGGAGAATTGATGTCCGGAATCATGACTTCCGCATACATGCCGGGACCGCCCGGCACACCCTCGGGCAGATCAAACTTGACGGTGATCGTGTGCTGCTTGGGGTCTGCTTTGGGTGCAATCTGGGCGACGCGGGCATTCACCTTGGTATTGTTAACATCGAGTCTGGCCGGGACAACCATATCCTTGTGCAAACCAGGGACCAGTCTCGCTGGGACCTCAGCCTGGATGCGGAGGAACTTGGAGTATGAAAATTTCAACAAGGGCACGCCGGGCTGAACCGTATCGCCGATTTCAACCAGCTTGTCGGTGATCACGCCATCGAAGGGCGCAGTCGACTGCGCGTCACGAATCTTGGCCTCGATTTCGCGCAAGCCCGATTCTGCCTGTTGAATTCTGGATTGGGCCGCCTGCACCTGGGTGCCCTGGGTCACCAGATCAGCATGGCGCTCGATACCCTTGTCACTACCACTGCCCATCGGACTGCCCCGACCCCCGTCGAAGAACGAATCGAACATCGTTGGAAAGCCCATACCGGCCATCGGCCGCGGATTGTAAACGCTCGGATTCCACAATTCCCGCGTGTACTGCACCTGTGCATTCTGCATCGCGGTGTACGCCGCGGCCAGTTGTGCTTCTGCCGCACGTTTCTTGGCCTGCAATTCGTCATCGTTGATGGTGACCAGCTCGGTGCCTGCGTTGAAGCTGTCGCCCTCTTCACCCGCAATAGTCTGTACGATCCCCGGAATTTGTGCCGCCAGGGTCACTTCCTTCAGCGGTATCACGGTGCCGCCCAAAATCACGTAGCCACCATGGGGTGCGACGCCGACCGTGACGATACTGTCTGCCTGCACCGCTGTAGCGGTCAGGCCAAGAACAAAGAGCGAAGTCCTGAGAATCTTACTGGTCATCAACATGCGTCAAGTTACCGCCATATTCATAATTTTGTTGAATGAAAGTGTATGATCGTGATGAAGCAGATTGAGCAAGATCGCTTCGTTGCGACATACTTCTGAATCAGAATGCCTGCTTTTAATAGTGATTTCAAGTACTTTTATGTGTCGAAACGTCATACAGCTCAAGTTTACTCCAAGATAAACATTGCTCGCGCATGATGAAATGGATTAAACCGATTCGAAAGAAAACGCGAGCACCTGATCGATCGACTCCGCACCTGTCAGCACCATCAGCAACCGATCGAGGCCAACTGCGACGCCGCTGCAATCGGGCAGTCCGTGCTCGAGCGCACCCAGCAAATTTTCGTCGATGACGGAGGGCTCGAGCCCGCGTCCAATCCGGGCCAGGTTTTCCCGCTCAAAACGCCGGCGTTGCTCGTTCACATCGAGTAACTCGTCGAAACCATTGGCCAATTCGACCTGGCCCGCAAACATTTCGAAGCGCGCAGCGACTAACTCACCAGCCGGAGTTCGATAACATCTTGCTAAGGCAGCCTGACTTTCCGGAAAATCGTATATGAAGGTCAGGCTGTCGTTTGGAAGAGAGGGTACGATGAGCTCAACCAACAACCAGTCGAGCCACTCGTCCACGTTTTCACCGAGCCCGACTGGCTGCCCGATGCCGTGTTCGACCGCGCAACTTCGACAAATGTCTGCGGTTGCGCTATGTGGATTAAGACCAGCCAGCTCCAGAAAAAGTTCGGCATACCGGCAACGCCTGATCGCGACAGGTCCTGGCCCGTGACCGTCGAATAGCATCAGCACCAGGTCCGCCACCTCACTCATCAGATCGTGCATGTCATAGCCGGGCTGGTACCACTCGAGCAGGGTGAATTCCGGATTATGCGTCGGGCCCAGCTCATCGGCACGAAATGACTTGCAGATCTGATAGATCGCCACCCTCTGTTCGGCCAGCATGCGCTTCATACAATACTCAGGCGACGTGTTCAGGTAGAGACTTTGTTTGCGGAAACGGGTGCTGAAGCTGGCCAGATTAGGGTCGGTCGTCGCCGCTGAAGACATCAGCGGGGTTTCCACCTCAAGCACACCGCGACGGTCAAGGAACGCCCGAATGTCCTGAAGCAGCGACGCCCTCAGACGAATAACCTCTTCGGATGCCGAAGGCCGCCAGCTAGCCCGCATTTCTCACCAGGCTCACGGCAGCAGGCGCAGGACAGGCGGGCTGGTGTTCGCAAGCGCCGCTCTGGAGCGAAAAGCGTAGCCATGGCTACGCTTTGAGTGAAGAGACCGTAGGGTGCGCCGTGCGCACCGCGCATCTTCAATTCGGTGGCCGGTTCTGGTGCGCACGGCGCACCCTACGATCTTGGGCAGGCGAAGACTAGCCTGAACCGTGATAGGCATGGCTGAATAACACAATGTACTTAAGATCATCAGAGTTACATCAAACCGGCCGTTACGTTGTCAGTATTCGACGCCGCCTGGTGAGAAATGCGGGCTGACCCGCATTTCTCACCAGGATCACGGCAGCAGGCGCAGGACAGAGCCCGCCTGCCTCAGCAGAGTTACGAGCAATCACGGACGGACTCAGGCCCTCGACACATATTCGCCGGTTCTGGTATCGATCTTCAGCACATCACCTTCATCGACGAACAACGGCACCTTAACCTCAGCTCCGGTTTCCAACGTTGCTGGTTTGGAGCCACCCTGCGCGGTGTCACCCTTCAGGCCCGGATCGGTCTGGACAACGGTGAGTTCCGCAAAATTTGGCGGCGTGATCGATAACGGCGCACCATTCCACAGAGTCATCACGCAAGCCTCCTGGCCTTTGAGCCACTTTGCGGCATCACCGACGGCGATGCTGTCGGCCGCGTGTTGCTCATAGGTTTGCGGCTCCATGAAGTGCCAATACTCACCATCCGAGTATAGATATTCAACATCGATATCCTCAACATCTGCGGCCTCGACGGATTCCGTCGCCTTGAACGTGCGCTCGAGCGTTCGCCCGGTTCTCAGGTTTTTCGCCTTGACGCGATTGAACGCCTGGCCTTTGCCCGGCTTGACAAGAATATTCTCGGTAATCGAGCACGGATCGCCGTCAAGCATGATTTTCAATCCGTTTTTGAATTCGTTTGTGTTGTATGATGCCATCTAATGAACCTGCTCTAATCAGAGCGCAATGATACCCGATTAGCGTTACGATCTCACGCCTGCGAATCACCCGATGCACGACATTCAGCCGCAGCAAATCAAGCATCGCGCCGACTGGCAACTTGAGCTGGCCGATGCGATCACTTCTGCGAGCGAGCTGCTGCATCAGCTCGGGCTCGATCACCTCGATGAGGCGGTGTCTCGGGCATCCGGCTTCCCTATGCTGGTTCCGCGTGCGTTCGTCAGCAAAATGCAAAAGGGCAACGCAGACGACCCGCTGCTGAAGCAAGTATTGCCGGTCGCGCTCGAGCATGACCCACGCGGATACACAGACCCGCTCGGCGAGCTCAACGCCATGACGGCGCCTGGCCTATTGCACAAATATCAGCGGCGCGTGTTACTGTTGACGACAGGCGCCTGTGCGGTTCACTGCAGATACTGTTTCCGCCGTCACTTTCCGTACGCAAACGCGAAGCCGCGTCGCAGCGCGTGGCAGCGGGCCGTCGAGTACCTGAGCCGACACGCAGATATCGATGAAGTCATCCTCAGTGGCGGCGATCCTCTGGTTTTAGATAACGAGAGACTCGGCCAGCTATTCGCTGCACTCGAGCCTGTTCCGCACCTCAAGTGGTTGCGCATTCATACGAGGCTGCCGGTGGTGCTGCCGTCCCGCATCGACGATGAATTGACCGCCAGTCTCAGCGAGCTGCGCTTCCGGACCATGGTCGTGATTCACGCCAATCATGCCAATGAGCTGGCAACCGCGGAGGCTGATGCCTTGCGCCGGCTGGCAACCAGAGGCATTACGCTATTGAACCAAAGCGTCCTGCTCCGCGGTATCAATGACTCTGCAGCCGCATTGACCGCGCTGAGCAAACGTCTCTACGAAAACGGGGTACTCCCTTACTACCTCCATATGCTGGATCCGGTACAAGGCGCGATGCATTTCGAGGTGCCGCAGCAGCGCGCTGTCAGAATCTTGAACGAGATGAAAGCGGCCCTGCCCGGTTATCTGGTGCCAAGACTGGTGCGTGAAGTCGAAGGCGAGACCTCGAAGACAGCAATTTTCACTATCTGAGCTACACTAGTAGTGATTCAGGTAACAACAATAAATTACGCAGCTATCCTGTTGTTTTGTATATAAGAGTAGAGGACAACACCGTGGCCGTAAAGGGCTGGGTGCTGAACTGACTGGAATGAAACTGCATATCCCCGAACAATCAAAACCCGCCAAAGACGCGACCCCAAGCCATCCGCGCAGGCTGAGAAAGTGGCTGGCTGAGCTGCCGTATTCGAACATGGGCGAAATAACGCGTCAGATCTACAGCGCGATGCGTGATCTAAACCGTCAGACCATGCCCGCCAAACATCGCCTGGAAAACATGGAGCAGCTGCGCGAGCCTTTGCGTAACATCTTCGATAACCTGGAGAAACATTTCATCAACCGGACACTGCCCTTGCCGGAAAAAAGCCAGAAAATTGTCTATCTGAATCTGTCATTACTGCAGGAAGTCTCGTACGGTTATAAGACCATCATCTACGAAGCGGCCAACGCGAGCGACAAAAAGGTCGACGTCAAGACTCAGCAGATCGCACTGTCGCGTGCGCTGCGCTATTTGTCTGAGCTGCTGTTGCGGACCAGTGAAATCTACGAACCCTACCCGCCTGGGACGTGGCATGACTTACACCAGCTATACTGCTACGCCGAAAAGCTGGGCGTGCAGACCAAGCCCGTGATCGACAACGAATACGTCCACGGCAAAGCGAGTATCGAAGAATATTACAAGCAGGCGTTGCTGTTCGCGCTGGCCCGGCCTTTCGCTATGCGACAGAGTGATACCGAGCGCGTCTACAAGAGGCTTGCAGACTGGTGTAATCTGGCTAAGCTGGGTAAACGCGGCGACGAGACCCAGGTCAACCGCTTCTTCTGCGCCAGGGTCGATCAGGACCGCCCGCCCGATTACTTGTTGATGGAAGACTGTGACGGCTCTGCCGATATCCGAACGCTCGATACCTCCGAACTTGTCGAATCGATAAGAATAGAGATCAATAGCACCAAACACGACGCCGGAAAGATTACCGTCGGCGAGATGATTCCAACTGAGACTTTGCAGGTTCTAGCGCGAGCCTGGGGTGTCTGTGCGAGGCGCCGTTTCTCACGAGCCGATAGAAAAGGACGTATAAGAGCCGCGATCGGCCTGGTAAATGCCGCCCGACACATCGCCGGCAAAGTTGATCCAGACGAAGAGCAAGATGAACCCTATGTGGTCAAGACCGGCAACGATAAACCTGCCAATATCGCCCTTGAGTCGAGAGCCGAGGACTTTCAGGCCGGCAAATCAACCTATAACAGCCAGATGACGATCAACAGTAACGACGATGACGCCTGGGACCTGGTCGCAAGGGGAAAAGTACTGACGGACACTTTCGTCAGAGAAAAGGAGTTTCTTATCGACCCCGAACTCAAGCTGAAAAATGAGTATGACAAGCATTGGCAGATCATGAATATCAGCGCCGGCGGCTATTGTCTGCACTGGCATTCCGCCACAACCTCCAGAGCGCAGATCGGGGAGCCGATAGCGCTTCATGAAAAAGAGCCCGATGGTAAGGAAGTCTGGCGTGTCGGCGTAATCCGCTGGATGCAGTTCATCCGCAGGAGCGGTCTCGAAATCGGTGTTCAAGTGCTGTCGCCCAAGGTTTTTGCAGCGGCCGCTCAACGCAGCCATAGGCCGCACGAAGAGCCTTTCGAATGCCTTGTACTGCCGGGCATAAAGCCACTGAAACAGCCAGCGAGTGTGATACTGCCAGCACACGCATTCAGACCCGGCGACAAACTGAAAATTACCGTGATGGAAGAAGAGACCACTGAGATCAAGCTGAATTCCATCAGAGAGCACACCGGCTCGTTCACCCAATTTCAGTTCACTTCTCTGGCGGAGGCCGACGAGGCTGAGCGCATCGGCAAGCAAAAAACGTCGGACAAGAACAAAGATGATTTTGACGAAATATGGTCATCACTGTAACGAGATAAATCAGCCATGTCTTTGAATGCCCTAGCCTCAGCGACGCCGAACGAAGCTTTCTCGAAAGATACGAAAATCAATCTCGTTGTCATCGATGATTCTTTCGATTCGGAAGAGCTGATCGTCAGCGCCCTGCGCAATCAAGGCTACGCTGCTCGATCTAGCCGAGTTGAGGATGAAGAGGATCTGATCGAGGCCATCAATAAGAAGATCCCTGATCTAATCCTGTATTCGACAGGTATGGAACTAATCTCGCTAGAGGAGACGTGTGAATGCATCCGCAGCAACTTCGCAGATGATTTCATACCGGTCATCGCAGTGGAGAAAGGCAAACAGGAAGCGGCAGCAACGATCGAGGCGATGAGGCACGGCGCGGTCGACCTGTCCTCGTATGACAGCATGGAACACTTGCTGATGGTCATCAATCGAGAGCTCAATGCATTACGCAGCTGGCGCAAGATGAACCGCCTGGAGGCGGCGATGAACGAATCGGAACGCCGCTGCGCCTCTCTGCTCGATAGTTCCCGCGATGCGATCGCCTACGTCCACGAGGGTATGCACGTTTACTCGAACGCCTCCTATCTGGAGCTTTTTGGCTTTGAGCATTCCGATGACCTGGAAGGCATGCCGATACTGGATATGATAGCCTCCAACAACCGGGATGCGTTCAAGGCATTTCTTCGCGACTACATGCAGAAAGACGCATCGACGGAGATCCACAATACACACCTGCAGAAACCGGATGGCACGGCCTTTGACGGCCAGATGGAGTTTTCGCCAGCCTCGATCGAAGGTGAACCCTGCATTCAGGTTGTCATTCGCCAGGACAATGTCAACTCTGAGGCACTTGAAGAAAAACTCAGGGAACTGAGCCAGCGAGACCAGATCACTGGCCTGTACAACAGGCAACACTGCCTGGACGCGCTGGAGGCGGCGATCTCTGAGTGCGCAACTTCAGACTGCATAGCCGGTTTGATGGAGATCCGCCTGGATAATTTTCAAGACATCAAGAATCGTGTCGGTGTCGTTGATATTGACAAGCTTTTTGTCGAAGTCGCAAAGCAATTGAAGCAGGTCAAGCACAAAGGCGATACGCTTTCATTCATGAACCCGAGCTACACGGTCATTTCTTACCAGCAGGACAAAGACACACTGCAAAAGTATGCGGCGGAAATCCAGAGTGCGATCATGAATTTAGACATAACGATCGCTGATGAAAAGATCAACACGACATGCAGCATCGGAATGACGTTGATCGATAAAAACTCACCGGAGACCAACGAGATCCTGCACCGCGTGGACAAGGTATCCGACGAAGCCGAGGCTGCCGGCACGAACCAGATCAAGATCTATATTCCCCAGAAAGGCGAGCTTACACGGCAGGAAGTCGATTCGATGTTCAGGGAGCAGCTCACCGAGGCGCTCAAGGACGATCGGTTTCTACTCTACTATCAGCCAATCATCAGCCTCCACGGCGACACCGATGAGCGCTATGAAGTGTTTATACGCATGATCGACGAGGCCACCGGAGACATGGTCATGCCGCAGGACTTTCTACCCGCGGCCGAGCGCATCGGCATGTCGATCGCGATTGACCGCTGGGTGCTGTACAGAGTCATCCAGGATCTCATCATGCGCGCGCAGGAAGGCAAACCGACCCGTTTCTTCATCAAACTGTCAGCGGCATCAATCAAGGACGAAACCTTGGCCGAATGGATTGGCTACCAGATCAAAGACAAAGATTTACCCGAAAACGCGTTGATCTTCGAGATCAAGGAATCCGTTGCGGTGACCAACCTGAAAAAGACCAAGGACCTGGCGATCCAATTGAAAAAGCTGAATTGCGGCTGTGTACTCGATGACTTTGGATCGGGCAGCAACCCGTTCCAGTTGCTCGAGCATATCGATGTCGATTATGTTCGGCTGGACAAGGCCTTCATCGAAGACCTCGCCGACAACCCGCAGCATCAGGAGACCATCAGAAAGATGGCGGAACAGGCTGCCGATCTCGGCAAATTCACCATCGCTCAGTTCGTCAAGGACGCGAACAGTCTGTCATTACTCTGGGGCATGGGCGTCAATTTCATCCAGGGCTATTTCCTGCAGGAACCCCAGCCCGAAATGAACTACGACTTCACCGACATTGGCGGCTAACCCGAATGGCACTGACTTAACAGCTATCGTCGGGCAATCGACCCGCCGACACAGGTTACTTCTTCCGGAAAACGCCGTCAATACGTCCGTGTAGGCTCGACGGCGGCTTCCCTGCCGCCGACATTTCCTACAAAAGCAACCCGTATCGGCTTAAGTAAGTGCCATTACGGCTAACCCGCATTTCGTTCTTGGCTAACCCATGCGCTGCAAGGCGGCAATTCGCTCCGACAGCGGCGGGTGGCTCATAAACAGTTTGCGCATACCCTGAGCAAGCCCGCCATTAATCCCGAATGCGACCATTTGATCCGGTAAAGTTGACGGCTCATGAACCGACTGCAGCCGTTTCAGCGCCGCGATCATCTTGTCTCTGCCAGCCAGGCTTGCCCCTCCGGCATCAGCACGAAACTCTCGCAGTCTCGAGAAGTACATCACGATCGCACTGGCGAGAATGCCAAAGACGATCTGGGCCACAATACTGGTGATGTAATACGCCGGACCATAGCCGCGCTCCGTCTTGAACACCACACGGTCGACGAAATGGCCGACCACCCGCGAGAAAAAGATCACAAAGGTGTTGACCACGCCCTGTACCAGCGCCAAAGTGACCATGTCTCCGTTAGCGACGTGTGACACCTCGTGGCCAAGCACGGCTTCAGCCTCATCCATTTTCATACTGTTGATCAGACCGGTGCTGACAGCCACCAATGCGCTGTTTCGGCTCATACCGGTTGCGAACGCGTTGATGTCAGGTGATTGATAGACCGCGACCTCAGGCATCGAAATACCGGCCAGCTCGGCCTGTCGTTTTACGGTCGACAGCAACCATTCCTGTGTTCTGTTCTGCGGTTGTTCGATCACAACGGCTCCCGTCATGTGCTTGGCCGTCCACTTCGACATCGCCAGCGAAATCAAAGCACCGCCCATGCCGAACACCGCGGAGAAGATCAGCAGGGCCTGCAGGTCCAGATCGACATTGTTTTGCTGCAATAATGACTCAACACCAAAGATACTGAGCACGATACTCAGCACCACGAGCACCGCGATGTTGGTCGCCAGAAAGAGCGCTATGCGTTTCATCAAGCTTCACCTTGGATTAGCTACTATAGCGACAATATAGGGATTCAAACGGATTATTCAATTCCTCGCGAAAGGCGGCGAGTGAGGGATGTTGCTTGACAGCGCGGGTAACCGCTGTCAGATCCATCGACCGGGGAAGCAGAGGCGCTCGCATTGTTCGCGAAAAGCTACCGTGACTTGTTCGCTCATGACTCGTTGTCCCGAGCAGAGATCTCGACTTCGAGGCAGTTGACAGCGCGATAACCGCGCGGCAGCTTCAGGCCCCGGCGCCCACGTTCACCGAAATAACTGTCGACCTCCTCTGGCTTCATCTTCTTATATTTCTTGCCTGCGTGCACAACCAGTTTCTCACCATCCTGTATCAGTGCCAGCGCGACCACGCTTTCTTCGCCAGATTTTAGCCTGGATGCAGGGATGTTTATGATTTTATTTCCTTTTCCGCGAGACAACTGAGGCAATTCGGCCAGCTCGGTGACCAACATATGACCCTCAGAAGAGACCGCAATAATGTAGTCCGCCTCAAGGTCACGCACCTTCACCACAGGCAGAGCCTTCGCCTGCTTGCCAACATTCAGCACGGCCTTGCCACTCTTGGTACGTGCATGCATATCACCCAGGCGTGCGATGAAGCCGTAACCGAAGGTGCTTCCCAACAGGTAGAGCTGATCTGGATCACCGATCATGACGGACACAAAACTGGCGCCGACAGGCAAGGTGAAGTGACTGGTCAGCGGATCACCCTGCCCCCTGGCAGACGGCAACTTGTGAGCTGGCAAGGTGTAGGCGCGGCCGGTAGAATCGAGGAACACAGCCAGTTGGTTGCTCTTTCCGCAAGCTGACGCCTGGTAATCATCGCCAGCCTTGTAACTGAGCTTTTGGGGATCGATGTCATGGCCCTTGGCGGCCCGCACCCAGCCTTTTCGGGACAACACGACAGTAATGGCTTCGGTGGAAATCAACGCAGTCTCATCCATCGCCTGTGCGGCGCGCCGTTCGACGATCGGCGAGCGTCGATCATCACCGTGCTTGTCAGCATCCTCGATGATTTCTTTCCGTATCAATGACTTGAGACGCTGCGCCGATGCCAGGGTCTTTTCCAGGCTATCGCGCTCGGCAGACAACTCGTCCTGCTCACCGCGAATCTTCATCTCCTCCAGCTTGGCCAAATGACGCAGCTTCAGCTCCAGTATCGCTTCCGCCTGCATATCACTGATGTTGAAACGCTCCATCAATACCGGTTTGGGCTTATCATTTTCGCGTATGATCGCGATGACTTCATCGATGTTCAGATAGGCGATCAGCAGGCCGTCGAGAATATGCAGACGTTTATTGACCCGGTCGAGCCGCCATTGCAGACGACGCCTGACCGTGACCGTACGAAACTTGATCCACTCATTGAGCAATGACAACAGGTCCTTGACCTGTGGCCGACCATTGATGCCGATCACGTTCATATTCACGCGATAACTGCGCTCAAGATCGGTTGTCGCGAACAGGTGGTCCATCAGCTCTGCTTTGTTGACGCGATTGGAGCGCGGTATGATCACAATACGTGTCGGATTTTCATGATCGGATTCATCGCGCAGGTCTTCAACCATCGGCAATTTCTTCGCAACCATTTGTTGCGCGATCTGCTCTAGCACTTTGTTGCCCGATACCTGATAGGGTAGCGCGGTCACCACGATGCCATTGCCCTCGGCTTCGTAAACCGCCCGTTGTCGTATGTTGCCATGACCGGTCCGATAGGCCTGGATGATTTCTTCGCGGGGCGTAATGATCTCGGCTTCGGTTGGAAAATCCGGCCCCTTGATATGCTCGCAAATCTCCTCCAGGGTTGATTTAGGTTTTTCCAGCAAACGGATACAGGCGCTCGCAACCTCATTCAGATTGTGCGGCAGGATGTCTGTCGCCATGCCAACCGCAATACCGGTGCCACCATTGAGCAAGACATTCGGTAACCTCGCCGGCAGCGTCTCGGGCTCTTCGAGCGTACCATCGAAATTGGGAACCCAGTCCACAGTGCCCTGTCCGAGCTCGCGCAGCAGCACTTCCGCAAAGGGCGCCAGCCGCGATTCGGTATAGCGCATCGCAGCAAACGACTTGGGGTCATCCGGTGAGCCCCAGTTGCCCTGACCATCAACGAGTGGATAGCGATACGAAAACGGCTGCGCCATCAACACCATCGCTTCGTAACAGGCACTGTCCCCATGCGGGTGATATTTACCGAGCACATCGCCGACGGTACGCGCGGATTTTTTATGCTTTGAAGCCGCACTCAAACCCAGCTCGGACATCGCATAAATGATTCGCCGCTGCACCGGCTTGAGCCCATCGCCGATATAAGGCAAGGCGCGATCGAGAATAACGTACATGGAATAATCCAGGTAGGCTTTCTCGGTAAACTCCGCGAGCGGTTGTTTTTCGATACCCTCGAAATCGATTTCAGTCTGATCGGTCATAATTTATCGCTGTATTCATGCACGGTTGGTCTTAACGCAAAGACGCAGAGGCGCAGAGGCGCAAAGAGCGCAGAGGATTATTGGGGTTTTGGCGCCGGTCACGTCTTCCAATTGTCAATCGTTTTACTGGCATCAATCGCATCGCCCTGTCGTGCCCAGGTTCGCCACATACTGTACTCTCTGTCCACAAAAAACCAAAAAAACCTTTGCGCTCTTTGCGTCTCTGCGCCTTTGCGTTACAAAATACCAATAATTTTTTTGCAGCCTTTGCGTTGAAAAAGCAGCCGCGGCTACACTACCGCCAGGTCGCCTTTCTTTTCCAACCAGGCTTTTCTGTCGGGTGCGCGTTTTCGGCCCAGCAGCATGTCCAGCATCTGATTGGTCCTGTCGCCCGGGTCGACAGTCAGTTGCACCAGTTTGCGGGTGTCCGGCGCCATTGTTGTGACCCGCAACTGCATCGGATTCATCTCACCAAGACCTTTGAAGCGTGTCACGTGAACCTTGCCCCTCTTTTTTTCAGCGCTGATACTGTCGAGCACACCTTCTTTTTCCGCCTCATCGAGCGCATAAAAAACTTCTTTGCCAACGTCAATCCGGTACAGTGGCGGGACCGCGATATGGATGTGTCCGGCGTCGACCAGGGGTCGAAAATGGCGCAAGAACAGTGCGCAGAGCAGCGTCGCAATGTGATAACCATCGGAGTCTGCATCTGCCAGAACGCAGACCTTGCCATAGCGCAAGCCGCTGATATCCGACGAGCCCGGTTCCACGCCCAGTGCAACCGAGATATCGTGCACTTCCTGTGATGCCAGCACTTGGTCCGGCGACACCTCCCAAGTATTCAGGATCTTGCCCCGTAGCGGCATAATGGCCTGATATTCCCGGTCGCGTGCCTGTTTGGCTGAACCGCCGGCAGAATCACCCTCGACCAGGAATATCTCGGTTCGATCCGTGTCTTGCGACGTGCAGTCCGCCAGCTTGCCGGGTAAAGCCGGCCCTGATGTAACCTTTTTTCGGACTACCTTCCGCCCGGCACGCAAACGCTTTTGTGCATTTTCGATCGCGATCATCGCGATCGCTTCGCCGGCATCGGTGTGTTGGTTCAACCATAAACTGAATGAATCCTTGACCACACCCGAAACAAAGGTTGCACATTCTCGTGAGGACAGGCGCTCCTTGGTTTGCCCGGAAAACTGTGGATCCTCGAGCTTGACAGAAAGCACATAACAGACCCGATCCCAGACATCTTCTGGGCTAATCTTGACGCCTCGAGGTATCAGACTTCTGAATTCGCAGAATTCGCGCAGCGCATCGGTCAAACCACTACGCAAGCCGTTGACGTGCGTACCCCCCTGTGCCGTTGGAATCAGATTGACATAGGATTCGGTCACCATCTCAGCACCATCGATCAGCCAGGTTACCGCCCAATCGACGGCCTCATTCTTGCCCGCCATGCTATCGGTGAACGGCTCCAGCGGCAGTGTCTCTTTATCGTAAAGGCTCTCACCCAGATAATCCTGCAAGCCGCCTTCATAAAACCAGGTTTGTTTGTCGCCGCTCTTCTCATCGAAAAAGCTGACCTCCAGCCCTGGACATAAAACCGCCTTGGCACGCAAAACATGCTTGAGACGCGGAACAGAGAAATTGACGGAATCAAAGTATTTCTTGTCCGGCCAAAAGCGAATGAATGTACCGGTGTTACGTTTACCGACGGTGCCGGTCTTCCTCAGCTTCGACGTCACTTGCCCCTTTTTGAACGCCATCGCGTAGGCAGCGCCATCGCGCTTGACCTCAACCTCCAGTTTTGAGGACAAGGCATTGACGACAGACACGCCGACGCCATGGAGGCCACCGGAAAACTGGTAGCTCTTGTTGGAGAATTT
>Ga0272442_10003878_pt1 | contig 20739 bp, 14 predicted proteins | sample SSMForm2O_FD_200262 | JGI IMG/M metagenome (GOLD analysis project Ga0272442, IMG submission 200262) | Marine sediment archaeal communities from Little Sippewissett salt marsh, Falmouth, MA, United States - SSM-Form-2O | ecosystem: Environmental > Aquatic > Marine > Wetlands > Sediment ... | reverse complement strand
AGAGGCGCTCTTCGACGATGCCGAGTGGCATTGCGTGGAGGCGATGATTAAGCTTAACAGCCTTGATATTGAAAACGACAGGCCGAACAGCGACGGGGAACTTCGGGGGTGGTTCGACAACGAGCTTGTTATCGAAGATACAGATGTTATCTTTCGGTCAACGGACTTTCCTGAGATGAAGTTCAACCAGCTTCTGGTGGTTCCGTATTTCGGTCCGGGACTTCTGCCTCACGCACAAACTCTTTGGCTTGATGAACTGGCAGTTGGCACCGAGCGGATAGGGCCACTTGAAGAGGAGGCAGCAGTTGGAAAAGCCAGTGCAGGGTCCGGCAAAATTAAATGGAGACATTTCTCGAGCATGAATGGCGATATTCCCGGCGCAGGTGTCGGGCGGCAGGCGGCTTCGCTGATTCTGGATATTGATAAAGACGGAGTGAATGATTTTGTCATAGCCGGCTGGAGCGACGAGACGAGTATGGTGTGGTTCAGGCATACGTCCGACGGCTGGAAGAGGTACCTTGTCGATAATCGAAAGAGCCATATCGAGGCCGGAGGGGCTTTTTATGATATCGACGGGGATGGCGACGCTGATATTCTGCAGGGTGGAAGCTGGGTGACCAATGAAGTATGGTGGTGGGAAAATCCCTATCCCGATTACGAGGCGAACAGGCCGTGGAAGAGATACACTATAAAGGACTGGGGTGAAAAACAGCACCACGACCAGATTTTCGGGGATTTTGACGGGGATGGTAAGGGTGAGCTGGTGTTCTGGAACCAAACTGCGAGGAAGCTTTTTATCGCTGATATACCAGAGGAGCCGAAGGCAAAAGAAAGCTGGGCCTTTACGGAGATATGGTCATGGCCGAGCGCGTTCAAGTACGAAGGCTTCGATAAGGCTGATGTCGATATGGACGGCAAGACTGACCTTATCGGGGGAGGGATGTGGTTCAAACATACGGGGGGCAAGAATTTTGCCGCCAAGACGATTGATTCTAATTACGGGATGTCGCGAAGTGCGGCTGGTGATTTGATTAAATGGGGGCTGCCCGAAATCGTAATGAACTCCGGCGACGGAGTCGGCCCGTTGAATCTTTACGAGTGGAAGGACAGCAAATGGGTCAAGCATACCCTGATTGAGAGTGTTGACCACGGACATACGCTGCAGGTGGGCGATATGAACGGTGACGGTAATTTGGATATTTACGCCGCTGAAATGTACCGGCCGGGAGCGGGGGAAAACTGTAAGCAGTGGGTACTTTATGGTGACGGGGGAGGGAAATTTACCTCCCAGTTGATTTCCACCGGCATCGGCACACACGAGGGCAGAATCGGCGATCTGGACGGCGACGGTGATTTGGATATATTGCAAAAAGACTTCCAGGAACAGCAGCGAGTTGATATCTGGCTAAACAACGGGACATCCAAGGCAAAAGAATAAGATTTGGCGGCAAATTCATAGTTGATTTTTTCGTTTTTTAAGTTGTTTGAAGAGGCGAGGCGTTATGCTGAGCAGAACGGCGGATGGGTGAGCTTGAAAAAACACAGAAACAACATCGGAGGTTGAATGAAATGTTAAAATGGGTAAGATGTGTAAAATAGGAAAGAAGAAATTAAAGACGTTGCCCCACATACAAAAAAGCCCATGCAGACAAGTTATTTGTTGCAAATTTTGCAAGGATTGTTTATCATATTAATATATAATCATGGCTATATTTGAAGAAAGCGGCTGGAGAATATGTCTTTGGTCACTTCTTGCGAATAAGCTTGGCTGCAAAGGGATTGATAACGCGATAATAATACAAACCCGCACGTAAAACACGAACATCAGCGACAGGAAACGCTGGTAGCAAATATGCATTACCAATGTCGCCGACATGAAAAGTGAGGTCGGCGAACATCTTCACACGGCTCAGAATCTCATTGACATCATTAGGGTCCCAGTTGCTGCCGCGAGGAATCGACTCATACATTATGTTGTTCGAGTCCGGATTGTGGTCTTCTATCCCCAATGAATGACCAATGAGGTGAGCAGTAACATTGCCCATCGTGTTTGGGTCGTCCGACTCAACAAATATCACAGGTTTGTGCAGGACCGTCCACCCTCCTACGCTGGAGTCTTCGGCCCATCTATCATCAGCTACACTGATTTTAATCCCTTTGCCGGGACCACAAATTTCAGCTAACTCTTTCCGGCCATATTCTTTTGCCGCTTTCCGCTCGCTCTCACCCAAGCTCTCATCACCATCATTTATATATATTATGAATAGGTTTAATGAGAATTAAATGTATATTTGCCCCCGCCAGAATTTAATTAGCCTGCTTAATAGCTCCATTAATCCCGCTTGAGTCGGAATTGCCAATAATGTTGACAACTACGGGGATATCGAACCTTTCTTCGGCAGCAGGTATTTGGGCCTGCACTGTTGAAATGCAAAACAGACAGAGGGTGAACATACCTGCCAGAATAAATCTTTTTTTGAGTTTCATTTTTCTCTTCCTTCATATACCAGATTCAACAGCAAAATCCGATAACTACTAAGTTAGTCCACCTTTCTATTTTACAATTTCCTATCAGCGAAAGCAATCTTTATTACTGACTATTGAGGAGTAAAGAGGTTAAAATATAAATGAAATGTTTTTATTGAGAACTTTAGGGAAATTACAATTTGTTGAAGTAAAATAGCACCCCTGCGGCTAAGAGAAATTTGAAAAAAGATTTGGCGCTCTGGAAAATTGTGTTACAGGAAAGAAACTCTGTGGAGACTGCGACGGGGGAATTTTTGTTTAATCAGGCTTATTTCGGCTGAGGCTCAAGATAGGCTTTACCGGCTCTATACAAAGTGAGATGTTTTCGAATCTCTTCGGCCAGGTCATCATTTTGCAAAGACAATGCCAGTTCGAGGGCTTTTTCAGCAGTAGTTATAGCTTCGGTAAATTTTCCGGCTGCGGCATAAGCAACAGATAAAGTATCGAGGAAGTCGGCTCTTTTATAGCCGGTAAGCTCACATGCGCGCCGGGCCAGCCGAACAGCTTCGTTTGGGTCGCTAATTTTCTCATTTTGACGTGTTGCTTTGACCCAGCTTAGACTATTTAAAATCTCCGTCCAATCAGGCTTGAATTGCAGAGCTTTATCCCAATGATAAACGGCCTTCTCGAAATCGCCCTGATTGTGAAAAAACGTCGCCAGGCTATTGTGCAGATTCGGCTGATTAGGATTCTCCTGAACGGATTTAAGCTGACTCGAAATAGTAACAGAATTTTCCAGTTCGTGCTCGGCTGCTATCAGGGCACTTCGGGCCTGCTGCGAGTGAGGCATAACCTCAAGTACCTTGTTAAAATGCTTAACAGCTTCATCAAAACTTCCCTGTGTGAATCGAATCTTACCCATCATATAGTTTGCCTGCGGCATCTGCGGGGACAAATCCAGTGCCTTACTATAATATGTAAAGGCAACAGCGGGTTTGTTCTGTTTAAAATAGATACCGCCCAAATTATGGTTTGCTTCCAGCGAGTGCGGATTATAAGACAAAGCTTTCTGATATTGCTCCATAGCCGGTTCAAGCCTGCCCTGATGTTCCAAGATAACACCTAAATTAATGTGAGCAATTGCGTATCCCGGCCTGATACGAAGAGTATCCGAACTTTTGTAAGCCGAAGCTTCATCGGCCAGAAAGGCGGAAAAATTGGCAACTATCGCCCGTTTGTTCTGTTGGGAAATAGCTATCTGGCCCAAATGCAAATACGGCTGTTTCATATCGGGCCATTTTCTCAACATCTTATTACAGATTTTTTTTGCCTTATCGTATTTTCCCTGCGCTATGTGCAATAACACTTTCTCAATAGAATTATAAGCCTCGATGAATTTTTTTGGTTCGGAAGCTGTTTGCTCAAAGGGGATATTTTCATCGGTCGGCCGGGACGAAATATAACCCAGCGACTCCAGCTTCCTTCTGGTTTCATCGTCTAAGTCAATTTCATCGGAGGTTATGTTGTCAAAAGCTGCATCCTTCACAATCGACCTTAGCTGCTCCTGCATGGTGTGTGCCTTTTGACTTTGCAGGTTCACAAGATTACTTCTCTCATGAGGATCCCGGTAAAGGTCGTATAATTGCGGCTGTGATGAGTGAATGTACTTCCAGCGGCCGCTAACCAGTCCAAGAAGCGGACCTGCGTTGAATTTTGTAGGCATCAGTGATTCACAGTACAGGAACCGCTCATTTTCACCTTCAACCGCACCTTCTTTTAGAAAATATTCAGAGAGGTCTTTTCCCTGGACAGCAGACGGAACGGAAAAGCCAAGAAGACCACAGACGGTAGGAAATATATCCACCAGACCTACGGCATCATTTACCGTAGCTTTAGGGCCTCCGGGGAGCTTAAAAATCAGCGGAACGTGCACTGTACTGTGATAAATAAAATACCCATGTGTGTCTTCATTATGCTGCCTGAGGCCTTCTCCATTGGCAGCGGTAATGATTAACAATGTGGAATCGTAGAGGTTGAGTTCTTTTAATTTCCTGATGACTCGTCCGATGTGCCGGTCCGTATAGAAAATTTCACCGTCGTAGGAATGCTTTAGAAACGGCAGCGTAAAGCGCTTGTGTTTGAGGTATGGAGTATGAGGGTCATAATAGTGGAGAAAAAGAAAAAAACTTTCATCCTTGTATTTTTCCAGCCGGAGGTTTGCTAAACGAGTTACTTCAGCCGCATCGCGCTGTGCACAATCACCATCGGTCCTGTTATTGTCTTCGAAACTGTCATTATAGCTGTCAAATCCCTGGTCAACGCCGAACTGCGAGTCAAGAACAAAAGCTCCAATGACAGCACCGGTGGAAAAGCCGCTGTCTCTAAGTATTTCCGCGAGCGTAACGTTTGCCTGGTCCAGATAATAATTTTTATTGTCACGAACGTTGTGATACGGCGGAATGGTACCGGTCAGCATCGAGCTGTGTGAAGGAAGGGTAATAGGCGACGCTGATATGCAATGATTGAATCTGATACCCTCTGCAGCAACTGCGTCTATATTGGGACTGGTTTTTCGTGAGTAGCCGTAACAGCCAAGGTGGTCTGCACGACAGGTATCAATGCTGATAAGGACAACGTTACGTATATCTTTTACCGGAAAAGTTACCGGAGCTTTATCTGCCTGGATAAACCCCGTTCGGGATTCCTGCTGCAGGCGCCATTTTGTTCGGGGAAACAGCCTGACCACTATCGGTATGAGCAGTATCAATATTACCGCTGCCGCCGATAATACATATTTTATTAACCGTGCTGTTTGCTTCTTTTTCACCATCTTAACCTTGATACATTTTCTGAACGACTACTGCCCGGCTGAGATTCAACATAAGGCTTACCAGCCTTATACAAAGTCAGATGTTTTCGAATCTCTTCAGCCAGACTTGCTCCTACCACCAATAATGTTCAATCCTAAAATCACAACGATAATTATTGCCGCTGTGACGGCGAGTTTTGTTATTCTGCTTTTGATGATTTTTCTCCATACTCCGGACTGACGAATCAGCGCGTCATCTTGATTTAACTTTTCATTTCTCCGGGGAACAATAAGGCTAAAAACTGCATCTTCGAGAGCGGTTTGCCGCCAGGTTTGGCTGTCAGAAGCTAATTTTTCCTTAAGCTCTTTTAGCTGCTGCAACTTAGCCTGACACTGTAGGCAGTGCTTGAGATGTTCTTCAACTGTTTGCCTTTTTGATTCGTAGAAGAGCAAGCCCGCAAGTCGCGGGTCACGCGCGTCGATTCGCGTCGCCCTGAACACGCTGGTGGCGATATTATGGCTCCATACAGTGGAACAGGTGTCATCCACTTCAACGAAGCGGCCGTCCCGCGACAGGCAGATGAGGCTATTGCCGTTAGCAAGTCGCTGAAAGCCACCCAGTGTTGACGAGGAGAACCGCTGACCGTCGATGGCATCACAGGTCCACGTCAGAGATTCAGGACGGTAGGGTTCGTCTACATCCAGGTCATATGTGCCGTTCGAGTTCAGCGGCGGGGCGATTTCGTCAACCGAAGAGTACCTGCGCTCGTCTCCTCCGTTATTGAATATCGTCAGGTGTCCGGCGCCCGGCAGGCCGTCCGGTATCCACTCCGGGTCGTGCGGGTCAAACAATTGCTGGTCAGCGGCGGACCCGCGACCATAGGTCTGGGGGTTCCCCCAGCGGTAGAGCAGTTCGCCGGAATCTCCGGGCGCATGGGAGATAATCCATATCTCGTCGAAAAAGCGGGAACAGACGACAATCTGATCAAGCGTTGCATTATAGTCGATTCCATTTACGTGCAGCCAATCTCCCTTAATGCTTGCCCCGAAATTGATGTCGATGCGGCCTGGAAAATCTGCCGGATGACCATAATTGGGCAACTGTGAATCGAAGTCCTGCACCAGACAATCCCACACATGCCATGACCAAACGACGTTTCCCCCGGTTGAGCCCGAAGGTTCGATCTCGAGAATCGCCTCAGACCATACCCAACCACCGGTGGCCGCCGGATTGCGACCGACGGCAATCGCCTCCTCGCGCGTGTACCGCTCCCACACAATTGCGAGTATGTTTCCATTGGGAAGCACTTCCACGTCGTGGTGTGGCATAACGTTCTCGTCACCCGGGGTGTAGCTCCACTGGACCGTTCCATCCCAGGCGATTCGCTCAAGCCGCCCACCTGTACCGGCGCTACCAAACGATATGACACTTCGATCGTTACACGTCCGCAGGAGTGCACCGTCGTCCAGCAGATATACCGACTCGCCGGGCCTATATTTGCTCGGCCAGGTGTGGACTACGTTTCCGTTCAAATCAATCAGATAAGTATTGCCAAATTGGTTTGGCGCATATAACGTCCACTCCGGGTGCGGCTCCGCTGACCGAACAGTGGGCAGGCATACGCCGCAAGCCAGGGTCAGCACGAGTGTTTTTACAATGGTCTGAGGTTTGCCGTTGCTTTGCATTGTCGAATTCATTTCTGCGTTACATACACCGCGGCCGCACGGAATTCTATGGTTAGTACGACATCAATAATCCTACCAAAATCACCATGGACTGTCAAAATTTTCCTGTTCTGATAAGAAAGCTATAATAAAAAAGGCAGGTAAAATTATTGCAATTATATTTAACCGATAATATGCAGCAAAAAGAATAAGTAAGACGATGATTAAATCGGCTGAGACATACAGATAAAAAGATGCAAGGTATAGGGGTATGGAGTTTTTAATGTAGGTTATTTGGTTTCTTTTGGGTATCTTGCCTTAATGGTGCAGGCGAAGAAGCCGACACTTAGTATATTATGTGAAAAAAATTTAATTAAAATATGTTGCCCGGCTTTTTTGACGATATATAATTGTTTGAACAACTGGATGAGACTTGACAGTTTATTTAAGTTCAGTTTCCCGGTATGGGGTGTTCGACGGGTGGAAAGTTGAGATAAAAACAGCGAAGGGAGAATCTTTTGCGTTTTTAGTTTCAACAATTACAGGAGATTTTTACAACTTGAAGGGCAATTTCGCCATAAATTAACCGAAGGCGAGGAAAGAAAAAAAAGGTTTTTTTCATTTGAGAGCGAACCGCCGGCAAAAAGGGGGTTATTACCGTATGATGAGAAACGTGAAATTCACAGATGTCGAAAAAGAAATAATATTTCTAAAAGCCGTCACGGAAATAATTGAGTCCATGGTCAATTTAGAAATGTTCGATTTATCGGACGACGATACTCACTTTGAAGTTCATTTCAAGTCCATTACCCATCAACAACATTTCAATACCCTTCTTTTAAATTTTCTTTCCCGTCCCGATGACAAAGTGCTCGGCGAAAAACGAACATATCTGGAATTGACGGAGACCATCTGTCAATCTCCAAATTTTAATAAAAACAATTCAGTGAAAAACCTGACCATTTCCACTCAGGATTTTATTGACTGGACAGAGCAGGAAATTCAGGTTGAAACATGGCTTCCCTCTATCGACAGCGAGACAACTTTATCACTGAAAAGAGCAGAGTTCATAAAGATGTGCGGGAATACTACAAAGCACAATCTTTCAAACTTGTCCGGCACTGCAAATGAATTAATCGGTATATTCAAAAGAAATAGTTTAGGCCTTACCTTCGAAGAAGCCTTGCTGGTTCTGGACAACTTTTATCAAAGGTTCCATTACGACCTCTTAAAGTATCACGGCCCCACCATAGCGGAATTTCTTAATAATATTCAATGGGGCATTTATGAATATCTTCAACCCGAATTTCAGCAATCCATTGTTTACGAAGGGGCCGAGCAACCCCAAACCTATCATTATATATATCCGGACGAAATAAATGATGCCTTCGCAAGGAACTGTTACTGGGATTTAATGAATGAAGTCGGCTCAGAACCATCTATTACTAAGTTTCAGGTAAACCGTTACCTGAAAACAGGATATTAACATATAACAACAGTTGAGAACTATTGGTATATTATTATGTTGGGTATTATGAAATCAGAAGTGATATATTACGGCTTAATAATTTCAGGAATAATCAGCCTTTGTTCGTGCAGCCGACAAGCTAAGCAAGATGATTGTTTGGTTGGCTATGAAGACAGAATAAGCTATTTTGGTAAGAAGATAGACTTTGATGACACTTCGCACAAGGAGGCTATACGAGCCATAATGCAAAGGCATGGTTTATCTTCCACGGGAATTATATATTTCTCGGGAAAATTCAAAGTATCCAAAAAGATAAACGGTTTTTGTGAAGAGTATGAAGAGATTTATGAATATCGAATGTCACATCTTTTTGCCTCCCTGCTAAATGTGATTTGGTATAACCCTAAAACCAAACAGACGTATGCACTATATTAAGATTAATAAGGGTAACCAAGTAAACAGGCGAGTTTGCCCCTACATAGAAGCCATAGTATCGTTATTATTAAGGGCAATAGCCGGAGGTGTTAATACGGATTATTCGGGTTCTTTTGCGTAGCTGACCTTAACGGTGTATCCGGCACAGTCTTTTCCGTCGAGGGCGTCTATCGCAGCCTTGGCCTCGTCTTCTGTGCTCATCTCTACAAAGCCGAAGCCCTTGCTTTTGCCCGTGCGACGGTCAACGATTATATAAGCATTTTCAACGGTTCCAAAATACGCAAACAAGGCCTCGAGGGCTTTGCGGTTGGCCTTAGGACCAATATTTCCAACATACAGCTTTTTACCCATACCTATTATCCACCTCGTGTTCAGCAAGAGCGACAAAAAAGCATTATACATCAAATCCATAAAAAAGCAAAAGGGATTCAATGAAAAACAGAAGAGATCGGCATTATATGAGATTATTCAATGTTTTAAGGAGCGTCTTCTGGCGATGTTATTTATGAAAAAGCGTTTTATTTCGGGGTGATAAAGGAATGCAGGCGTGAGGTTAAGAACAGGAGGGGCTTGGATATTTGTCCAAGCCCCTCCTCAAATAAAGACTAATTCTCCTCTGATTCCTCTTCGAGATCTGTTAACGTTACTTCCTGAGATTCCTCGTCAAGTGTTTCCTCAGACTCTTCAAGCGCAGTGTGTTGAGGCTCTTCGGGAATGTTGGTGTTTTCTTCATAATCCATAGTAAGTCTCCTTTCTTATAAAATAGACTTAACTTTTAACAATCCTTAATCGACGCGTTGAAGTGGCCACTTTATTTGAAAAAATGGCAAATGGCAGAATTACCCAAAAAAATGATAAAATCGTTGTTTTTGGTATAATCGGCGTGTTTTTCATATTTCGCGGGGACTTAAAGTGCGTTTTTGTTCTGTTATCAGGGGTGAGCAGGAAGAAAATTTAGTTAATATTTTCTGCGAGATTTCGGTTTTTGACGGTCAGAGGCACGGGTGTGCGGTTTTGGCTCGGTGAGTCTTTGGGTGCTAAAAGTAAAATCGGCTGTTAAAGTTGCGCCTTTTGAACTGTAAGAGTAAAAATAATGCCAGGAGCCCATCTGTATGAAGTCGGAGTTCCTGGTGCCCTTTGAGGGATTGAACTTCATAGCATAGCACTTCGCCAGCGGGATGCGGCGGCTGTCAAGATTTCCGAAATAATATTTTCTCATATACAGGCTCTGCTGGCCCATAGTCGGGTCAACGGGAATCCAACCGACATCGGGAAGATTAAATTCGGCCCAGCAGTGCCACGGGTCATTGCCGTAAGACCATGCTCCGGGGATTGGCCTTGCGGGGATTTTTCCCGCCCGGCATATTGCAACAAAAAGAGCGACAAACTGAAGACATTCGCCCTTTTTTTTGTCGAGGCATTCTGCGGCGGTCCACGTCGATGATGGTTTCTCGTAGGCGATGTTGTCTATGACATAATCGTAGGCCGCCCGGGCGAATTGGTAAGGACCGTCGGTAAAGTTTTTTATATTCTCGGCTATTGAGACGATTCGGGGGTCTTCGGATTCAATAATTTTTTCAGGCTTCGTATAGTATTCGAATTTTTCATTGATTATGTAAGGGGGAAAGGTTTTTTTTTCGAGCAAAGACGTCCTCGTCCTGATTTGCTTAACGGCGAGCCTGTAGGAGAGTTTCAAAGTTTTAGAATCGTTTGGCTCGGGGAGGTTGGCGTCCCAAAAGGCCCTTACGATTCTGCCGGAACCTTCGGCATTATCTACATAAAAAGTGTTGTCGCCTTCAATTTCTACTTTACCAATTGCCAGTTCCGGCCATCTTGTGGGTATGGGAAGATTCAGTTCCAGAGAAGACAGCTCGGTTATATTCTTATTGGTACAAACGGCGGAATGGGTAACGTCGTATGTTACGGGGTTGACATAGTTAATATATTGGCCGCCATAAAGGTTTGAATGAAAAAGGAGAACAAGAGAAATAACGGCCGGGAAAAGATTGAGATCCAGTATTTTATTTTCGACCGGCGGATTTTTCGAAATCATACTAAAAGATACTCATATTTGCCCATAGTGTTCGGTTAAACAGGCTGCTGCAGGGACGCTTTTAAGGCTGCGGCGATGCTTCTTTAAGGAGTAAGCGCACCACCCGGGCATGTGAGTGCCTTTAGGTCGGATGGTGCGCCTCCCGGAGGAAACATTTTGAAAAAACCGCATCGCCTCAATCCATCACCTGCAGCTTTCACCTATATATCATTATACAAGTGGAGACTTCAAAAAAATTGCAATATTTATAAAATACGCTCAATAAAAGATTTACAATTGGGCAGGGGCGAGACGAAAAATCGAACAAAAAGCCGGTTTGTAAACATTTCAAACATTAAGAACGGTTCAGGACGCGAGGTAAGCGCCTGTCAGGTTGGAACAAAAATAATAAAAAACATTAAAAAAATCAATTCTTGAAAATGAAAAGTAAAAAAAGTATTATGTTTTCTTTGGGAAGTTAAAAAAAAAGCTTTCCGAAAGAAGATGGAATTTGTTTCGTTTTAACTGACAAATCATTTTAGAAACGGGAGGATTGAAATGAGGAAAACATCGACACTTCTTTTAACTGTATTGATTCTTGTTGTTCTGACAGGGGTTTTGTTTTTGCAAACTCCGTTAGCACAGGCGGCTTCGAGGCCTGCTGAAAAGCTGATATTAGGCTTCGAGAAGGAAGAACTTATCGTCGGGGAGGCAATTGCGTATGATGAGAACCCGAGCCGCTGCTGGTTTTATTTGCTTGATGGAACGGAGGGATTTGATTTTGCTGCGCGTTTCGAGTGGCCGGGAGGTAAAAACAGGGCTTGGACGTGGCGTTGCCGTCAGGGCGAGCATACTGAAGGAGAGCTTGCCTTGGTGACAACTGCCCGGCCGGCAAACCCGAAAGGATTGGAGGCATCATTTGTACAGACGGATTTTCTTTCGCAATATTATCCGAGTGCCCGCGACCGTTTCGAGGCGGAGCTTTTGATGACGAGCTTCCAATGGCTGAGCAAATCCCGCCCGCAGCTGCGGGACTGGTCGGGCTATGAGCGCTTGCTGATTGATGTTCGCTGCGAGGAGGCTTCGGTGGAGGTGTGGTTGGCGGTTGAAGATGATGTAATGGAGCCGCCGGTTGTAAGGAAATTCAATGCGCCAAAGGGTCAGTGGGTGACTCTGGAGGTTGACCTGAAGAAGGCGGTCGAGGTGCGCCGGATGGATTTGTCGAAGATAGCAAACTTCTGGCTTATGGGGCGGGCGCCGGTCCGCACGACGGTTCGCATTGATAATATCAGGATAGCAGAGCGGAACGTTGACGCCGCTTATAAGGTTCTTCGGGACGACAGTTCGATGGCGGTGACATACCCACGTCCGTTAAAGCCGGAAGTTCCGAACCGCTCGCCGCAAGTTAAGCCGGACAGGTCAACTGTAAAGCTGACCGAACCCGTAATTGTTGCCGCCGGTTCGGTCGCACCCCTGGGATGGGTATCGGCATACGATAATAATTTAATATTTGTCGCATACAGCGTGGACAAGGGTACCAAACCAAAAGCGGCTTATACCGATGACGGGGGGCTTACCTGGAAGCAACTGCCGGACCCAACGGCGAGGAATCTCGACCACGGGACATCCAGAGGCTGCGCCATCGACGTCGAAGGCGACGGAGTTGCGATATCGAGTGGCCCGGGCTGTGCGGGAATCGGGCGGGCCACGCCCAGACAGCACCTGACGAAATATACCTTTACGGGCAAAGGCTGGGAGGCTAAGGATACGACTATCCTTGACTCGGATATCCGGCATTGCGCATCCAACGGCTCTGTAGTACGTCTTCGCAGTGGACCTTATAAAGGGCGGCTGTGGGCAAGCTGGGGTGAGATTGGGCGTGAACATATCATGGGCGTGCATGCTAAATATTCTGACGACGACGGACGAACCTGGATACCCTGGGGCAAAGGGGCGCTGATACCGGGTTCGAAGTTCGGCGACTGGTCCAATGGGACTTACGGGTATCCTGAGACGGTGATAACGCCTTACAAAGAGCATGTTGCGTGCTTCTGGCGGCATAAACAAAATTGCGGCGTGATGTGGTCTTTCTATGACGGCCAGAAATGGTCAAAACCTAAAGAAATCTCGCCGGTTGTGCTTAATGGTATGGACGGGGCGTACCGCGCAACGATGTCGGCGGTTACCAGGGGTGACAGTGAGATATTCTTTATCGCTACAGGACTCAACTATGTGCTTCGGTGGGATGGTGAGAATTGGCATAAGGAGGTTGTCCAGGCAGAAGACGGGGGAATGCTGTCGCTGGCGGGCGAGGTGGTGACACTTTTCGATGCCGGCAAGGTGAACCGCAGGTGGAAGGAAAGGCGCTGGGAGCGTCCGGCGGTTATTCGCTGCCAAAGGCGAGGGGCCAACGGTCGGTGGGAAAAGGCAATCGAACTGACGGAAAAGTTCAATATCGACGAGTACAGGTCTCTCGCGGGTTACTCGGTACCGCCGTATTCGCCGCCGAACTTTGTTCCGCTGGCTTACAGCGACGCCGACGAAGGCAGGATTAAGCTTTTGAAGGTGCCGGTGACAAAAAGCAGTCCTTCATCAGGAGCGCAGTGATAATTTAACGGCGGCTTTTAAGCTGTGAAAAATCGGAAAAAGGCTCGACATCGATTCAGAGGTGGTCTTAAAAACCGATGTCGAGCTTTTTCCATCTGGCGAGGATTTCCTTTCTGGAATAAAAACCGACGTGCCGATAAAGTTCCCTCCCCTCTTTATCGAAAAATATCTGGGTCGGGATTTTTTTTATGCCGTATTTATTTCCGGCTTCGGTGTTTGCCCAAACGTCAATATACCTTACCTTAAATTTCCTCTCGTAGTCCGCCCTTAAATCGTCCAGTATCGGGGTCATTTTCTTGCACGGGGGACACCCGGACGAGCCAAGCTGAAGCAGAACGGGCAGCCCGGAACTTACGCCCTCGTCTGCAACGGGCATTTTTTGAGTCCACTTTCGGTCTGACTTTTGAAATTCAACTTCGTGCCTGTGTATTTTGACAATCCTGACGCCATCTACTACATCACCTTCCTTTACCACTTTGCCGTCCACTATAGCCGCTGCGTTACCCTCGACATAGAAGATACCGGTAAGGGGAACTTCTCTTTTTATGACCCTAACGGTTTTCGCCGCGGCTGTAGACCACAAGCCTTTCAGCGAAGGGAAAAAATTGTAGATGACACATCCTGCAAACACAATGGCAATGCCCAATATAAGCACATAGGAAAAGCGGAGCTGTTTTTTGATTTTTACCGGTTCCTGCACGGTCTGCTTCCTGACATCGTCATCGGCGCCGGGTTGATAATCAAAATTAATCATTTTTCCAATTTCACTCACAAACTGAGTTTATAATGTATCAGTTATTGTTATTTATTTTCGGCGATTTTCGAGTTGCACTTGAAGGCAACGAGGCCATACATTAAAAAGCCCTATAAAAGGCCGTTTTGGCCGTACAAACAGGACAATTGGTCATAGCTGCTTTTGCGACGAGCGGGCGTTAATTGGGCTATTTTTAGGGGGACATCCAAATTACTGTCATTTTTGCCCGTTTTTCCACGTTTTCACGTTTTTCCTTGATTTTCAAAGTACATCCCGTATAATAGTATAGTCATTCGTATTTTGCTTGTTTAACCGAGGAGATTGATGATAATGGCCAATTTCCCTTTTCCCGTAAGTTTTCGCAAACCTTACAGCGGTATCTCTATATAAAACATTAAACATTTTTTTGTGAGAGGCAAAAGTAATGAACTTTGGTAATGGTCGTAAGTTCAGGATTCAATGTCTTTTGACGGCTGTTTGTATTTTTCCGGTCTTTATTTCTAAAGATGCTTCTGCCGGCTCGATAGTCGGCTGGGGAAATCAGGTCGTCGGAGTGGATCTTAGCGGCGGTTTTACCGCCATTAGCGCAGGAGGCTATCACAGTCTGGGTCTTAAACAGGACGGTTCAATAGTCGCTTGGGGATGGAACTACGATGGCCAATGCGATGTCCCTTCGCCGAACAGCGGCTTTATCGCCATCGCTGCAGGGAGCGAACACAGCTTGGGCCTTAAGGAAGATGGCTCGATAGTCGCCTGGGGATACAATAAATATGGCCAATGCGATATTCCAGAACCTAACAGCGGCTTTATCGCCGTCGCAGCAGGAGAGAACTACAGTCTTGGCCTTAAGACCGATGGCTCGCTAATCGCATGGGGAGACAACGACCATGGCCAATGTGATATCCCTTCGCCTAACAGCGGCTTTACCGCCATCGCTGCTGGAGAAGGGTACAGTCTTGGCTTAAAGGCCGATGGCTCGATAGTAGCTTGGGGAAATAACGACCATGGTCAATGCGATATCCCTTCACCTAACAGCGGCTTTATTGCCGTCGCTGCAGGAGACTTCCACAGTCTTGGCCTTAAAGAGGACGGCTCGCTAATCGCCTGGGGACGCAATCAGTTTGGCCAATGCAATATACCTTCGGTTAACAGTGGATTTATCGCCATCGCCGCAGGAAGGGAACACAGTCTGGGCCTTAAGCAGGACGGCTCGCTCGTCGCCTGGGGAGACAATAGCTATGGCCAATGCGAGGTCCCTTCGCCTAACAGCGGCTTTACCGCCGTCGCCGCAGGATGGTTCCACAGCTTGGGCCTAAAGGCCGATGGCTCGATAGTAGCCTGGGGACGGAACATAGAGGGCCAATGCGATATCCCTTGGCCTAACAGCGGCTTTATTGACATCGCCGCAGGAGAGTGGCACAGCTTGGGCCTTAAAGCCGACGGCTCGATAGTCGCCTGGGGCCGCAACTACGATGGCCAATGCGATATCCCAGAGCCTAACAGCGGCTTTATCGACATCGCCGCAGGAGCTGTCCACAGTCTTGGCCTAAAGACAGATGGCTCGATAATCGTCTGGGGATACATTGGCTATGGCCAATACAAAATCCCTTGGCCTAACAGCGGCTTTACCGCCATCGCCGCAGGACAGAACCACAGTCTGGGCCTTAAACAGAACGGCTCGATAGCTGCCTGGGGACGCAACAACAGAGGCCAATGCAATATTCCTGAGCCTAACAGCGGTTTTATCGCCGTCGCCGGAGGAGATTACCATAGTCTGGGCCTTAAGACCGACGGCTCGATAGTCGCCTGGGGATGGAACCACTTTGGCCAATGTGAGGCCCCTTCGCCTAACAGCGACTTTACCGCTATCGCCGCAGGTATGTACCATAGTTTAGCTATAAAGGAGGTTCTCCCGCCAATAGAAGTGCAGATGAAATTTAAGCCGCAGGCACTGAATCTCAGCAGTGGGGGCCGGCTGGTCAAAGCGCATTTTGTTTTGCCCGAGGGCTTCACCATCGAAGACGTGGATGCCAATACACCGGCTGTGATTGAGCCATACGGCGTCGAGTCGTACAAAATAAAGGTCCTGCTTAATGATGAGGGATTAGTCAGGGTTGTAGCTACCTTCAGTCGCTCTGATTTATGTGACTCAATAACAGGTTATGACCAGAGCATAGAGGTAAAGGTAACAGGCAGGCTTACTACCGGCCAACAATTTTACGGCACCGACACAATCAGCATAATCAATAACAATCTCGAATACATGGATGTTCTTTCATCCTATTGGCTCCAAACTGATTGTGACAAGCCGAATTGGTGCGGCGGTGCAGACCTTAATCGTGATTCTGTAGTTAACTTCTTAGACTTCGCCCTCCTCAACCCTTGATGCATCGAAGTTACCGAAGAATGAGCAGGCACTTTCGCGCCTGACTTTTTATCCTTTACTTTGCACATGCGCAGCCCACCCAAACTACCTATTTTAACATTGGAAATGGTTCTTGTATCGGGTGTGAAATTTTGTACATTTTTTTACACAAAAACGAATCATTTTTTTCTCTTTTCTTTCTTTTTGTTCTTTTTTTCATCTTTTCTTTTGTTTTTTTGACGTTTTTAAAATGCCCAACCGCATTTTTAGCCCAAAAATAAAGGTACCCAAAATCCACAAACCCAATTTCTGGACCGGCTTCACCTGCTAAATTACAGCCGTGAGTGAGAAGTATATTGGGGGGAATTCAGTTCACCTCGATAATCTTATAATCGGCAGTGCCAAGACCGATTTTTTCGGCATGCTCTATCTGGTAGCGAGGGTCGAGCATCTTGCTGCCGATAAGTTTGGGCAGTGTTTTGCCCCCTGCTTCTTCGACCATATCTATCGAGGCCTTATCCAGGGCTACGGGGTCACGGCCGGCCAATATGCCAATGTCATCGACTATCCTGGGCATATTTTTCCTGTTCATGCAGTCGCACTCGCCGGTAACAGATATGAGAAAATTAAAGAATGCCATCCGACCCTGCTTGCCCTTAACCACCCCGAGGGCATGTTCGGCAATGTTCTTTTGCAGAATTTTATTTTCGGCGCCCCAGTCATATTTAATTGCGTCGAATCTGCAGACAGCCAGACATTCGGCACAGCCAATGCATTTGTCCCGGTCAATGCGGGCTTTGTTTTTAACCATAGCAATGGCATCAGCCGGACAGTGTTTTATGCATTCTCCGCAGGCGGTGCAATTTTTCTTGACCTGGGGTTTTATGGAGGAGTGCTGCCTCATTTTGGCCTTTCTGCTGGTACAGCCCATTCCGAGAGTTTTCAAAGTTGCAGCGGCACATGCAGCGATGTGGCCAGTCATATGTGCGATAGAAAGAACAGACTGGCATCTAACAATGTCAGATGCAATAAATACTTCCTTATTCAACTTTCCATCAATTTTAACAACCGTCTCTGCCGTGCCAAAAAGTCCGTCTGGAGCAATAAACGGAATTCCCAGGCCGGCAACATCAAAGCCGTGCTCGGCAGCCAAGACAGCATGGTCAATTGCATTGTGCCTTCGGCCGGTATATAAGGTGCTGGTGTCAGTAATAAAAGGTTTCGTCTTTAAGGCAAGAAGCTCTTTGATAAGTCCTTTAATGCATTCGGGTTTGAGGTATGTATTGTTCGGCGGCTCACCCACATGGACTTTTACAGCAGTGAAATCGCCCTCCTTGAAGCAGCTTGAAAAATTCTGTGCCTTAAAAAGCCTGCGAGCTTTCTGCGAAATCTTTTCCTCACCTTCCCGGAGGTCGGCTCTGATAAAAAATACATCTGATTTCATATGGAATATCCTGTAATTACCAAAAAATACTCGAATTTTGGATTGTACGAACACTATATAATTACAAAGCTGAAAAGTCAATCAATTGAACCGAACTTACTATATCAGTAGTGCAAATGAACAAAAGTGAAAATGGAAAGGCAAGTTGTATCAGGCTGTAAAAAATTGTCTTGCAACTTGAAGCAACAGTGCTAAGAGTTGAGACCTTTATTTGGCCGCTTCTGCCAAAAAAACCGCCAATCAGCGATTTACCTTTAAAAATAGAAGCTATGGCATAAGTGATAAAAAATATTGTATATTTCTTTTTTTTGCATTTTAAGCTTGCCAGAAATATCCCTCCGCCGTATAATTCTCGTGACTTCGGCTAAACACGTGGAAAAGTACGGAATTTTAGTTAGAGGGCAGATAATCTTTGTTAAAGACGCTTGGTAAGGTTTTTAGTCGAAGATAGTATGGCTGTAGCAGTGCGGTTAACAATGATAGCCGAAATGCTGGAATAGGTAAAATTTTAAGGTTTTGAAGAAGGAATCAAGATGAATATTTATGTGGGAAATCTGTCAAACCAAGCAACTGAAGACGACCTGCGACAGGCTTTTGAAGGTTTTGGCCAGGTTGAATCCGTCAACATTATCAAAGACAAATACAGCGGTGAATCGAGAGGTTTCGGATTCGTGGAAATGCCCTCCAAGAGTGAAGGACAAAAGGCTATCGAAGAGATGAACGGCAAGGATTTGATGGGACGCGCTGTGAATGTCAACGAAGCCCGCCCGAAAACAAACCGCCGTGACAGCAGAGGTGGTGGACGGGGCGGTTTTGGTGGTGGTCGCGGTGGTGGTCGCGGCGGTAGCCGTGGCGGCCGTGGCGGCAGTAGCCGTGGCGGTGGTGGACGCCGATACTAAGCTAATCCCGTACTACCAGAAAACCTGATACCCTTAACAACTTATCCGGCAATATTAATTTGACAGCGAATTGATACCGAATATGCCACATTTGTATTTGAACGTGTGGCAATTCGGTTAAATCCTACGGTAAAATCGTTGCAATTTTTTACTAACGTCACAACGTTTGTGGATTTTCCGGCAATTCTGGAGTTTGGCCTTCAAAAAGCAGAAAACCGGCATCAGCAAAAAACCATTTTTGTATCACCAGTTGCGATAGTAGTTTACGCCGAGTTTATCCAGACGTTCGCAATGTATCTTTAGCCGTCTCTTAAAATCGGCCCAGTCACGAAGTTCTTTCGGCGACCAGACCACCTCCGCCAGTGCGCACATACGGGGAACAGCCATATATTCCACGTCCTTTTCGGTCGGTATATATTCGGTCCAGACGTTCCCTTGCGCTCCAAGTATATGTTTGGTTTGCTCTGCGGAAATCTCCGACGGCGTCGGCTCGTAGGAATAGACTTTTTCCAGAAGAATAGGCTTGGCCCACGTCGCTCCGGGCGCATCGTTAGAATCGGACTGCTTCATATCGAAGTAGCAGTGACTGCTGGGGCTCATAACAACATCGTGCCCGGCACGCGCAGCCGCAATTCCGCCCTCGGTCCCGCGCCAGGACATCACCACGGCGTTTTCCGCCAGACCACCCTCGAGTATCTCGTCCCAGCCGACAAGTTTTTTATTCTTTGCCGTCAGGAACTTCGAAATCCGCTTAATGAAGTAGCTCTGCAGTTCATGCTCGTCCTTGAGCCCCTCGGCCTTTATCCTCGCCTGGCACTTCGAACAGGCCTTCCACCGCTCTTTCGGACATTCATCGCCGCCGATATGAATATACTCGCCGGCAAACATTTCGGATACCTCACCGAGCACATCCTGTAAAAGCTCAAAGGTTGCATCATTGCCGGCACAAAAAACCTCCTTGTGAATGCCCCATTTTGTCTCGACCTTGAACGGCCCGCCCGTACAGGAAAGCTCCGGATAAGTCGCCAAAGCCGCTACCGCATGCCCCGGCATCTCTATCTCCGGTACAATCGTAACAAACCGCCCCGCAGCATATTCGACAATCTCGGCAATGTCATTTTGCGTGTAAAAGCCGCCGTACTTCTTACCGTCCTCGCTTACCCTCCAGGCACCAATCTCGGTCAGTTTCGGATGACTCTTGATTTCGATTCGCCAGCCCTGGTCGTCGGTCAGGTGCATATGCAAAACATTGAACTTATGATAGGCAATCAGGTCGATATATTTCTTTACAAATTCTTTGCTGAAAAAGTGCCGGCTGACATCAAGATGCATCCCTCGCCAGACGTATCGCGGCTTATCTTCAATCTCCACCTGAGGAATACCCCAGGCAACATCCTGGACCTTTTCTTTACTCTCGATAGCCCCCGGCAGCATTTGTCGCAGTGTCTGACACCCATAGAATACCCCCGCCGCAGAAGCAGCGTTGATAAATATGCTGCTATCGAGCACTTTCAGGTCATAGCCTTCCGCCCCGAGACGCCCCTTGCTGGATATATCAAGAAGATAAATGCGGTTAACCTGTTCCTTTGTTTGTGAAATCTCTTTGACTTCAAGCTTAAAACCGGTTGCAGGCCCCAGCAGCCCAGCCAGATATTCCCCGATACCGCGCGTACCTTTGGTAACCACAATTGTTGTCTGCGGCGTGATGCTGAATGTACCCTCTCCCGCCTTTACCTTCATCGGCCTGGGGATAACATCGGCCGCCTTTATTTCCATACCCTGCATTGATATTAAC
>Ga0272442_10003875_pt1 | contig 20748 bp, 20 predicted proteins | sample SSMForm2O_FD_200262 | JGI IMG/M metagenome (GOLD analysis project Ga0272442, IMG submission 200262) | Marine sediment archaeal communities from Little Sippewissett salt marsh, Falmouth, MA, United States - SSM-Form-2O | ecosystem: Environmental > Aquatic > Marine > Wetlands > Sediment ... | reverse complement strand
AGTCGGCAAATCGACCACTGCGGTCAACCTGGCGCTGGCGCTGCAGCAGGAAGGCGCGCGCGTGGGTGTGCTCGATGCCGACATTTACGGTCCCAGTGTTCCGCGCATGCTCGGCATCCACGGCAAGCCCGAATCCACCGACGGCAAATCGCTCGAGCCGATGGGTGGCCATGGCCTGCAGGCGATGTCAATCGGTTTCATGATAGACGAAGAAACTCCGATGATCTGGCGTGGCCCGATGGTGACGCAGGCTCTGGAGCAGCTGTTGCGCGACACCCGCTGGAAATCACTCGACTACCTGGTGATCGACCTGCCGCCGGGGACTGGCGATGTGCAACTGACTTTGGCGCAGAAAGTGCCGGTCAGTGGTGCCGTAATCGTTACGACGCCACAGGATATCGCGCTGCTTGACGCCCGCAAGGGACTGAAGATGTTCGAAAAAGTTGAAGTGCCAGTGCTTGGTGTGGTCGAAAACATGAGCATCCACATCTGTTCGCAGTGTGGCCATGCCGAACATATCTTCGGCCAGGGCGGCGGCGAAAAGATGTGCGAGCAGTACAACGTCGATTTCCTTGGCGCGCTGCCACTCGATATCAATATTCGGGAAAATGCCGATGGTGGTCATCCCAGCGTCGCCGATGACCCAAACAGCAAGGCCAGTGAAATCTATCGGGATATTGCGCGCCGCACTGCAGCTAAGCTGTCGCTGAAGGCGAAGGACTACTCGGCGAAGTTCCCGAATATTGTGATTCAGAATAATTGATTAACGCAAAGGCGCAAATAAAATCGTCGGGAGTTAGAGAAAGCAGCCTGCGGGCTGCTTTTTCATTGGTTTGTTCGCCAGGCCCTTCGACGACACGTAGGAGCGACTTTAGTCGCGAATTGGTCGAATATCGCGATTAAGGTCGCTCCTACCTGGCGCTGTCATTGTCAAAGCGCTACGCGCAAAACCTTGGTAAAATCGTGCGCATTCTCTCCTTAAAACAAGAAACATGAGCATCAAATCGGATAAATGGATCCGCCGCATGGCGGCTGAGGGCATGATCGAGCCTTTCGAGCCGGGGCAAGTCAGGACCAGCGGTACGGAAGAGCGGCTGATCTCCTATGGTACGTCGAGTTACGGTTACGATGTGCGCTGCGCTGATCATTTCAAGATCTTCACGAACATCAATTCCGCAGTGGTCGATCCGAAAGACTTCTCGGAGAACAGTTTTGTCGATTTCACCGGTGATGTGTGCATAATCCCGCCGAATTCGTTCGCACTGGCTCACACCGTGGAATATTTTCGAATCCCGCGCAAGGTGTTGACGGTTTGCCTAGGCAAGTCCACCTATGCCCGCTGCGGCATCATTGTGAATGTGACGCCGCTGGAGCCAGAGTGGGAAGGCCATGTAACCCTCGAATTCTCCAACACGACGCCCTTGCCGGCAAAAATCTATGCGAACGAAGGCGTGGCTCAGATGCTTTTCTTCGAATCTGACGAGGTCTGCGAGACCTCTTATCTTGACCGCGGTGGAAAATACCAGGGACAGCGCGGCGTGACGCTGCCGAAAACCTGATTTGGGTGTGCTTGAGCTTGAGCGATGAAACGTTTTCTCCCGACCTTTTTATTGATTACGCTGGCGCTGGCCATCTATCCATTCCTTGGCAGAGAGGAGAAGCCCGTCGGCGTGGCAGGTCTGCCCTGGCAGATCCAATTGCTGCCCGATGGTTCGACCAAGGTGTTCGGCGTGGTACCCGGAGCGACCACGCTGGGTCAGGCCGTGGCGCGTTTGGGCGATGACATGGAGATGGCGATTATGGCCGCTGCAGGGGAGACAGGCAGCCTCGAAATGTATTACAGCCAGCATCGCGCCGGTCTGTTGACTGCAAAACTGATACTGGCTGCTGATATTGATGGCGAGACGCTGACAGCTATGCGGGAAAATGCGGCCAGCAAGGAAGTGCTGAAATCCGGCGGTACAAAATATGTTCTCCGCCGCCAGGACCATGAAAAGGCGATGGATGCGGTGATTCACTCGATTGCGTATATTCCGACGACGAACCTGGACCACGAAACCATCGTCAACCGCTTTGGCGAGCCCGCGGAAACGGTCACGACGAACGAGCAGACGACCCATTATCTCTATCCGACTAAAGGACTCGATGTGGTACTCAGCGAAGAGGGCAAGGAAGTACTGCAATACGTCGCCCCAGTCGAATTTGAGCGCCTGCGCGAACCGCTCGAGCTGCAGGCGGCTGAATAAACGCTCTTGTGGCCAGGGGCGATGGATTTAACGCAAAGGCGCAAAGACGCAGAGGACGCAAAGGATTGACTTGTGTGCTACGACAGTTCCAAAAAAAATCGAGGTCATTGCGAGCGAAGCGAAGCAATCTTCTGAATCGCGCGAGACGTTTAGAGATTGCCACGTCGCTGTCGCTTCTCGCAATGACGCTTGTTGTTGGGCCGTTTCGTCATTCCATTCCTTGCGCGCGAAGCGCAGCAATCTCCTGAACCTCGGAACAACCCTCGGGAGATTGGCACGTCACTAACGCGATTCGCAACCTGGTCGTAGTCACTTTATCGAGGCTCGTAGCACCCGGGCATTATTTTCCATGTGGCAACACCGATCTCAGACAGACCCCGACAGCAAAAGAAAACCCCAACCAAAAACTCCGCGCCCCCTGCGTCTTGGCGTCTTTGCGTTAAACCCATGCAACGAAAACCAAAAAACTCTGCGCCCTTCGCGTCTCCGCGTCTTTGCGTTAGGAGCCCACAGAAAAAACTCTGCGCCCTCTGCGTCTTAGCGTCTTTGCGTTAAAAATTCATCCCGAGTCGCGAAAACTGGTAATCGACCAGCCGCGCTCGGCCGCGATTGCGCGAAGCTGGTCATCCGGGTCAACGGCGATCGGGTGCTCGACGGCTTCGAGCAACGGCAAGTCGTTGTGCGAATCGCTGTAAAACCAGCTGTTGTCGAAATCCATTCTCGTCGTCTCCAGCCAGGCTTGCAGACGTTCGATTTTACCGTGTTGAAAACACGGTGTGCCAGCAACTCGGCCGGTGTACTGGCCGTTGCTGATTTCGGGTTCGGTCGCGATCAGGTCACTGACGCCGAACGCTGCCGCGATGGGCCGGGTGACGAAACTGTTGGTCGCGGTGATAATAACCGGATGATCACCCTTGTCCCGGTGTTCGGCGATCACATCCTGGCCGCGCTGTGTCATGATCGGCTTGATGTGCCGCTCCATGAATTCGCTGTGGTAAGACTGCAGGACACCTGTGTCATTTTCTGCCAGTGGCTGCAGCGCGAAGTTCAGAAATTCATGGATATCCAGCGTGCCTTCGGTGTATTCGCGGTAGAAACGCTGATTGGCCTGCTCGTAAAGCTGTTGGTCCACGAGCCCCTTGTCGACCAGAAAACAGCCCCATAAATAGTCGCTGTCTCCAGCCAGTAATGTATTGTCGAGATCGAACAGTGCGAGCGGCATCGGATCCGGGTTCGGTTGGTTAGTTAATTATTGGCGTGCTGATACTACCATCTCATCGGGCAAGGAAGGCAATTTGTTGCTTCTGCTTGCTTTTTTCCCGATCATATGTAAAAGCCAAACTTTAAATCCTGTCATAGTCTGTTAATATTTAAGGAAACTCTGAATCAATCAGAGTTTCCCTAAGCAATATTACTTCACGCGTCCTGGCTGTAATGGCGCCGTAGAGCGGATAGATAAGTGATTGATTCTGATGGGTTCAGGGCCAATGTCGGCATCATTTTGAGTAACCCGGAAGGCAAAGTCTTCTGGGCCCGCCGTGCTGGTCAGAACGCTTGGCAGTTTCCCCAGGGCGGCATCCAGCCGAACGAATCCCCTGTCGATGCCATGTACCGTGAACTCTACGAAGAAACCGGCTTGCTGGCCGCTCATGTCGATGTCATTGGCAAGACCCGTGGATGGCTACGCTACCGAATCCCGAAACACCTGATCCGACGCCGTGCAAGACCCTTGTGTATCGGCCAGAAGCAGATCTGGTTCTGCTTGCGATTGACCGGCTCCGAGAGCGATGTCAACTTGCGCAGTTGTGAAAAACCGGAATTCGATTGCTGGCGATGGGTCGACTACTGGAAACCAGTCGACGACATCGTCTTCTTCAAGCGCAAGGTCTACCAGAGAGCCCTGAAAGAACTCGAACCCCTGCTGTTCAGCTGATCACGTCACCTAGCGAGACCAATCGCGGTAGTAAGGGAGTGCTCAACGCAAAGACGCGGAGGCGCAAAGGCCGCTAAGCGAATTGAAAAGAGCAAATATTGACTGTCTTCGCGCAAATAATATCCTGGAGAAAGCTTGCGAACCAGCGCGCAGGCGCGCAGTAAGAACTAGCCCGCATGTTGCACGAAGGCGGACGTCTCATCTGCTGAATCCGTACATATTTCAATCACATAAATCAAATTTAACGGCGTACGGCGCAGTTACAGTCTGTCCTATTTGGTTTTACGGACAATCTGGCGTCGCATCTTGAACGATCGCCCTTGATCCATAGCTAAGGCTATGAATCAGCACGCGATCGTCCAACCTGCGTTGCCAGCTTGCCCGTAAAATCCAAATCCTTCGTGCAACATGCGGGCTAGCCAAACTCGTCAAATTCAATGAAATTGAACAAGCTTTTCGCACACAGCGCGCTTTTCAATCAAAATCCCCTTCGCGTTCTTGGCGCCTTTGCGTCTTTGCGTTAGAACCAATTTCGTCCCGCTAGCAGCGTCTTAAACCGGTTTGAATTCGACCAGCAAAACCACAACGATCAAGATCAGCACTGGGAATTCATTGAACCAGCGGTACCAGACGTGGCCGTGGGTGTTTCGGTCGTGCTTGAAGTCGATGACCAGCTTGCCGCACCAGATGTGGTAGGCCACCAGTACGGCCACCAAAGCCAGCTTCGCCTGTAGCCACAGGTCAGAGTAGGCGAACTGGGCCATTTCGATGAGCCAGAAGCCGAGAACGATGGTGATGATTCCACCGGGCGTAGCGATGCCAAAAAACAGTTTGCGTTCCATGACCTTGAAGCGTTCCTGACTGATGCTATCCTCGGAGCTGGCATGGTAGACGAACAGCCGAGGCAGGTAGAACAGACCGGCGAACCAGGTCACCATGAAAATAATATGAAAGGATTTAACCCATAACATCGAAAATTGCCACTACAATTACAATAAGCGGAATGATACCGTTGTTGAGGATTTCAGCAAGCTAATAATCACAACCAGAAAAATGCAGAACGAAGCTATACACTCAGGTATTCAATCATGTTGAAGGCAGGCGTTGTTGGGGGCACCGGTTATACCGGGGTCGAACTGTTGCGGTTGCTGGTGTTGCATCCGGAAGTCGAGCTGCGTTGTGTGACCTCACGTTCACACGCCGGCACGCGCGTGGCCGAGATGTTTCCGAATATGCGTGAACACACCGATATTGCGTTCACCGAGCCCGATGACAATGCGTTGGGTGGTTGCGACATCGTGTTTTTCGCGACGCCGAACGGTACCGCAATGAAGATGGTGCCGGGCCTGCTCGACCAGGGCGCTCGAATTATCGATCTGGCGGCTGATTTTAGACTCAAAGATCCGGCTGTGTGGCAGCACTGGTATGGTATGGAGCATGCCTGTCCGCAGGTTCTGGCCGAGGCAGTTTACGGACTGCCGGAGCTGAATCGCGACACCATTCGTGATGCGAATGTCGTTGCGAACCCGGGCTGTTACCCGACGGCTGTCACGCTGGGGTTCCTGCCCCTGATCGAAAACGGCTTGATCGAGGACCAGCACCTGATTGCGGATGCCAAGTCCGGTGTCAGTGGTGCCGGACGTGGGGCCAATGTAGCTACCCTGCTGTGTGAGGCAAGTGAGAGCTTCAAGCCATACGCCGTCGATGGCCACCGCCATCTGCCCGAAATCAGCCAGACCTTGAGCGCAATAGCTGGTCATGGCGTTGGCCTGACTTTTGTACCGCATCTGGTGCCGATGATACGCGGCATCGAAGCGACGCTTTACGCAGTGCTCAGCGATACCAGGCCGGACCTGAATCAACTGTACGCTCAGCGGTACGAAACGGAACGCTTTGTCGACGTGCTGCCAGCCGGCTCCATGCCGGAAACGCGGACTGTGCGCGGCGTGAACATGTGCAGAATAGCGGTGTTCCAGCCGCAGGGCGCCGACACCGTCGTTGTGTCGGCGGTTATCGACAATCTGGTCAAAGGAGCTGCCGGCCAGGCCGTGCAGAATATGAACATCATGTTCGGACTAGCCGAAGACACCGGACTCAGCCATGTAGCTTTGTTACCCTGATGAGCACGAAACCTCTACAGACACGTTATTTGATCACGATCCAGCGCCCGAGTCGTTGGGTGTTGGGTTTTGTCTTGTTGATGGCGCTGCTCGCCGCGTCGATCTGGTTCACCTTTGAAGCCGGCAGGCGGATGGCAGGGTTTGACACGCTGGAGACCGATCGCATCATTGATGGCCAGCAGGCAGAAATTGAGAGATTGCAGGGCGATTTAGCTGAATATCAGCGACAAGCTGCTATGCTTGAGAGGAACAGCAAGATCGAAGATGACGCCAGTGGTGAGCTGAAGAAATCGCTTTCTGCAGCGCAGAACGAAGTGCTGGTCCTGAAAAAGGAGCTGGCTTTCTACAAGAGCATCGTGGCTCCGGAGCAGACCAAGCCGACACTGATGATTCAGACGATCCAACTGAAGCAGGGCGCGGGCGGCGACTATGAATACAAAATCATGGTCAGCCAGCAGGGCCGAAATGATCGCTTTGCACGTGGTACGGTCGATGTCAGCATCGAGGGAACCAAGCAAGGTGCGAAAGAAGTGCTGGCCTTGAGTGCCGTTTCTGATGATGTCGAAAAGCCGATGAAATTTGGCTTCAAATATTTTCAGAACTTCACCGGCGAACTGAAATTGCCGGAGGGATTCGAGGCGAAATTTATGCGGATCAAGGTTAATCCCAATTCAAAAACACTGGATTCGATCGATGAAAAATTTCCCTGGGTGGATCTAACGGCGGGAGGATAGCATGTTGGGCAATAAGAAAATAAAAGCATCGAAAATCGAGACGCTGATAGGTCAGAGTATCGAGGTCGATGGTGATCTGAGTTTCCACGGTGGCCTGCATCTGGATGGCAAGATCAACGGCAACGTAAGTGCCGAAAACGGTTCCAAATCTGTTCTGGTCGTCAGCGAGCAAGGCCAGATCAATGGCGACGTCAGCGTGCCCTGTGCGGTCATCAATGGTGCGATCAAAGGTAACGTCTACGCGAGCGAGAAGCTCGAGTTGTCCCAGAAAGCCTGCATCACCGGCAATGTCCATTACAATGTGCTTGAAATGGCCAGTGGTGCTGCTGTCAATGGCACGATGTTGCACAGGAGTGGCGAAAATCAACTGCTGGAGCACCAGAGCGAACCTGTCATCAAGTCGGTCGAATCTGATCAGGACGATTCCGACGATGACGTAAACGATGCCGTGATGGCGAAGAGCTGATCGGTAGGGTGCGCCACGCGCACCATGGGCAATAGCTCGGGATGATCTGATCGCTGCGGCTGGCGCGTTGTTTGTACGACATTTAAACCGCAAGGTGTTTTGCGCCTGAACTTCCTAACACTGCCAGTGAAAACGGTCGCGTCCCGGAAAGGACCGATCAGGACGATGACGTAAACGATGCCGTGATGGCGAAGAGCTGATGGGTAGGGTGCGCCACGCGCACCATGGACAATAGCCCGGGATGATCTGATTGCTCCGGCTGGCGCGTTGTTTGTACGACATTGAGACTGCCCGGTGTTTTGTGCCTGAACTCCCTAACCCTGCCAGTGAAAACGGTCGCGTCCCGGAGCGGGCCCCAGGTGAGAAATGGGGCGAGCCAATACTTGACTAAATTAGTCAGGAAATGCTATTTTAGCGACATCTGATATTTCAACCCGGATTACGGTCAATGATGCCATGAGTATTAACGTTTCTTTCACTCCAATGCAGCCAAAGCCAACTGCGGATGCAGCGATCGGCTTCACCGACGCTGCGGCAAACAGACTCAAGACGCTGATAACAGAAGAAAAAAATCCCGATCTGAAACTGCGAGTGTTCGTCAGCGGCGGCGGCTGCTCCGGTTTTCAGTACGGCTTTGAGTTCGACGACAAGGTCAGTGATGACGACATCAAGGTCGAAAAGAACGGCGTGACGATGGTCATCGACACGATGAGCGCTCAGTATATCGCGGGTGCTACGGTTGATTACGAGGAGGGGCTCGAAGGCTCCCGCTTCGTGATCAACAACCCCAATGCGACCTCAACCTGTGGCTGCGGGGCATCGTTTTCTATCTGACACGGTCCATCGCGTTACCCAAAGGGCGGTTAACACCGCCCTTTTTTTTGGGGTACGCGATAATCGTTATTCCAGGCTTCATGTGACGGTTGGTCGTCCGGTATTACCCATAAATTTGATTGTCGGGCTAGCCCGCATTTCTCACCAGGATCACGGGAGCAGGCGCAGGATTCGTGTTCGTAAGCGCCGCTCTGGAGCGAAAAGCGTAGCCATAGCTACGGTTTGAGTGAAGAGCAAGCTTACGGACACGAAGACCAGCCTGAACCGTGATAGGCATGCTTGAAGAACACATTGTATTTGCGATCATCCGAACTTTCTCAATCGGGCCAATGCATTATCAGTAAGAGACGCCGCCTGGTGAGAAATGCGGGCTAGATATCTGACGCGTTCAATGTGCCCAAAACAACCGCTTCCCGCGCGCCGGTGACCGAGGGCAGGTTGCCGGGTTCGCCCTCGATGTGACGCTGGGCCAGCCAGGCAAAGGCCATGGCTTCGACCCAGTCGGGGTGGATACCGCACCTTTCGGTCGATTCCACTGGAATATTGCCGAGCCGTTTCTTTAACAGTTCCAGGCAGTAGGTATTGTGTGCACCGCCGCCGCAGATCAGCACGTGATCGATATCGATGTCGTCGGTGCGTATCGCCTCTTCGATCGTGTCTGCGGTTAGCGCGCTCAGTGTTGCCTGAACGTCTTCGGCAGGCAGCAGATCGACCCGATACTGTTTCAACCAGTCCTGGTTGAAATATTCAAAGCCGGTGCTTTTCGGTGGCGGCTGCAGAAAGTAATCGTCGGCTTTGAACCGGGCAAGCAGGGTCCGATCGATCTGTCCTGAGCGCGCCCATTCGCCTTCGTTGTCATACGGCATCGAACGGTGGCGTTGTATCCAGCCGTCCATCAGGCTGTTGCCTGGCCCGATGTCATAGCCGCTCGCCGGCTCTGCGGTGTCGGCGGGCAGCACGGTGATGTTGGCGATGCCGCCGATGTTGATCACGCAGCGGTTCTCGTTGTTGTTGCGCAATACCGCGTTGTGGAAAGCCGGCGCCAGTGGTGCGCCTTCACCACCGGCCTCGATGTCCGCGCGGCGAAAATCAGAGACAGTGCGAATGCCGGTCAGCTCGGCAATGATTTGGCCGCTGCCCAGCTGCAACGAAAAAGGTGGATCGGCGTGCGGGCGATGGCGGATGGTTTGACCGTGGCTGCCGATAGCGATGATTTCATCGCTGCGGGTGTTGGTCAGTGACAACAGCTCGATTGTGGCTGCAGCGAAATTCTGGGCAACGGCCCGGTCGAGCTCATCCAGGTGAAAAATCGCTTGGTCATCGAGCTGCTGTGCCTGAGCCAACTGCTTTCGAAGCGTTTCGGGCCAGAGTTTGCTGTGCGTAGCGACCACATGCGGTGTTGTCGCATAACAGTCGACCAGCACGGCATCGATGCTGTCCATGCTGGTGCCGGACATCAGTCCGACATAAAGTGCGGTCATTCAGTCTCGGCTAGAGCGAGCTGGGTATCACGCGCTAACAGGTCCAGCTGAGCCAGCATCGGCGATGTGGCCACTTGGAAATCATCCAGGTAACGTTTCGGCACCGGTTGCGAACTCGGCAGTTTAACCGTTTGTGGATTGCGGTGAACGCCGTTGACGCGGAACTCGTAATGCAAGTGCGGGCCCGTGGCCAGACCCGAGCTGCCGACATACGCAATCGTCTGACCCTGCTTGACGCGTTTACCGACTCGGATCTTCTTGTTGTAACTGTTCAGGTGTGCGTACAGGGTCGTGTACTTGCTGCCGTGCTGGAGGATGACCACGCGGCCGTAGCCACCTTTATTGCCCTTGAAAATGACCTTGCCATCGCCGGCAGCACGAATTGGTGTGCCGCGCTTGGCCGCATAGTCGACGCCCTTGTGCGAACGGAAGCGCTGCAATATCGGGTGATACCGTCGCGTCGTGAAACCGGAGCTGATCCGGGTAAAGTTGACCGGCGTGCGCAGGAATTCCTTGCGCATACTCTTGCCTTCGGGTGTGAAATACTCGGTGCGTTTGGTTTCGGGATGCGTGTAGCGCACAGCGCGAAAGACTTCGCCATCGTTGATGAACTCAGCGGCAAGGATATCACCGTCCTTGAGCTTTTCGCCGTTGCGATAGATTTCCTCGTAGAGCAGCTTGAAACTGTCGCCTTTGCGGATGTCCAGCGCGAAATCGATGTCCCAGCCGAAGATACTGGCCAGTTCCATGATCACGTTCTCGGAAATCCCGGCCTGGTTGGCGGCCATGAACAAGGATGTTTCGATCGTGCCGTTCGCGTGCGCGACGCGCGCCTCGACATTGTGCTTGTACTCTTTCGCGGTCAGTTCGCCATTCTTGCGTTCGATCAACAGATATGTCTCGGCATCGAGTTCATGGCGCAGTGCCTGCAACTCACCTTGATCATCAGTCAGTACACGAATCACGTCTTTGGGGAAAATCTTGGCAAGCTTTTTCGCAGCTGCCCCGGACTTCATGACTTCATCCAGCTGCAGTGGCTTGAAGCCCGCCCGCTTGAACAGCTTCGAGAGGCTGTCACCGGCTTTCACTGTCATTTCCTGCCACTGCTTCGGCGGCTCTTGCTTCAGGTCATCGATAATTTCCTGTTCGGCCTGTAATTCGGGCAAGGTGAGCTCGAAACTCATGCGTGCCATCTCGTCCTCGGATGGCTTCACTTCCTTGAACGAGGGCAGGCTGGCAGTGTTGAGAGCATGCGATGAAGTCTTGGCAATCACGACGCCCAGGATGACGCTGGCTGTGGCCAAGACTGCCCAACGCAGGATGGGGTGGCGCTGACGCTTTTGATGCACGCGAAAATCTTGATTTATCAATGCCATAGCGAATTTTCTATCGGTCTTGTTATTACTAGAATGTAGTTACTTATCGACCCGGGGTCAATAAAATATAGCTATATTTTCAAACGCTTTTCTGGCGTAAACCGACCATCAAAACAGACCGGTTACGAGCTGTTCTTGTGGTTCGTCCTTACCATGAGGTATCTTATACGCCTTTTGCATCAGGAACCAGTGATGACAGCGATAGATGAGCAACTAAATATCATCCGGCGGGGCGCTGACGAAATACTCGTCGAGGAAGAGCTCATCGAGAAACTCAAGAAAGGCCATCCGTTAAGAATCAAGGCTGGCTTCGACCCGACCGCACCGGATCTGCATCTGGGTCACACGGTGCTGATCAACAAGCTGAAGCAGTTCCAGGACCTCGGTCACGAGGTGCTGTTCCTGATCGGCGATTTTACCGGGATGATCGGAGATCCGACCGGCAAGAGCGCGACCCGGCCGCCGCTGACGCAGGCGGAGGTGCACGAGAATGCGAAAACCTATCAGGCCCAGATATTCAAAATCCTCGACCGGAAGAAAACCAAAGTGGTCTTCAACTCCGAGTGGATGGGCCGCAAAAACAGCGTCGATATGATCAGGTTGGCGGCCAGCAGCACGGTGGCCCGCATGCTCGAACGCGACGATTTCAGCAAACGTTACAACGGCGGCCAGCCGATTGCGATCCATGAGTTCCTGTACCCATTGATCCAGGGCTATGATTCCGTCGAACTCGAGGCGGATGTCGAGCTTGGCGGCACCGATCAGAAGTTCAATCTGTTGATGGGGCGTCAGCTGCAGGAACAGCACGGTCAGAAGCCACAGGTGGTGCTGACCATGCCTATCCTCGAGGGACTCGATGGTGTGCAGAAGATGTCGAAGTCGCTGAACAACTACATCGCGATAGCCGACGAACCCGGCGATATGTTCGGCAAGACCATGTCGATCTCCGACGAGCTGATGTGGCGGTATTTCGAATTGCTGAGCTTCCGTCCGATGACCGAGATCGAAGGTTTCAAACAGGACATCGCGGCGGGCAAGAATCCACGCGATGTGAAGTTCGTGCTGGCTGAGGAACTCATCACGCGTTTTCACTCACACGATGCAGCGGTCAAGGCGCGCGCGGATTTTATCGCACAGTTCGCCAAAGGTGCGATTCCGGACGATATTCCGGAACATTTCTTCGAGACCGATGCACAGGGTTATCCGATTGCCAATCTGCTCAAGGATGCAGGGCTTTGTACCAGCACTTCGGAGGCGATGCGCATGATCCAGCAGGGCGCGGTGAAAATCGATGGCGAGAAAATAGCGGACAAGGCGCTGAGGATCACTGCCGGAACCGAGGCCGTGCTCCAGGTCGGCAAGCGCAAGTTTGCCCGGCTGACGATTACCTGAGTCGGCGGTTGGCCATTTCTATGTTGCTGGATCGCGGTGAAACACCGCCCAGTTTCCCAACCGAGCCGCGTAATTGCCAGGGTCCGTCAGACGCCGTTTAGGCGGCAGGATTCGTGATTCAGGCCGGGCTGCCACATTGTCATGAAATTAGCACGCATTTTTTGGTGTTTTTTCTTAAAATGCAACCGGATTTGAGCCCCAAAGCCCTCCATCGCTTGGCCGTGGGCTGCTAGTCCGCGAATTCATTTTCCAAATGTCTTGACCATCGTTGCTGATACGTAACATCCGTCAGCCCGACTAACTGAGGATTTAATGATGAAGCAAATTCGTTCGTTGGCTGGTTTGTTGTGTATATGCCTTTTTGCCGTAAGCGGCCTGGCCGCGGTTAGCGAGGCGCCTTCCTTTCGTTTGCCAGCGATTGGCGGTGAGATCGATCTGGCCCAACTCGAAGGTAAGGTGGTCTATTTGGATTTCTGGGCATCCTGGTGTGAGCCTTGTCGTGATTCTTTTCCTTGGATGACTGAAATCCAGCAAAAGTACCGCGATCAGGGATTGGAAATCATTGCGGTCAATCTGGACAAGGAAAGGCGGTTGGCAGACGGGTTTTTACAGCAAATGGATATCAATTTTATCGTTGCGTTCGATCCGTCCGGAGAAACAGCATCAAGGTATGATCTGGGCGGTATGCCGGGAAGTTACCTGATCGGTCGTGACGGCAACATTCATGCATCGCATCTTGGTTTTCGGGATAAGGACAAAGCGAAGCTCGAGAAGGCCATCCAGCAATTACTGCAGCAGCCCCAGGAGAAAGTAAAATGAGAGTATTGGTTTGTCTTTCTGTTCTGTCTTTCGTTGCGGGATGTGGCTCGATGGATTCCGTGAAGCCTTGGGACAAGGATTTGCTTGCGAAGGAATCGATGCAGCCGGTGCCCGATTATTTCGAAAACTTTTATGACGAACACATCTACTTCAGCAAAGAGGCGTCCAGTGGTGGTCAGTCCGTTGGTGGCGGTGGTTGCGGATGCAACTGAGCAGCATCAAGAAGGAGCTTGGTGTTGCGACCTGCGCACTTTTGCAGGCGCCAGCGTATGCCACGGATTCATCATGGGACATCGATACGGCGGTGCTCTACTACTCGGAAAGTGACGGCCGGGTGCAGGCGTTTGAACCCGCCGTCTACGCGAGCAAGGAACTTGGCGATGATCAGCGTATCGACCTGAGGCTGGTGGTCGACGTGCTGACCGGTGCAACGCCGAACGGCGCACACGCCTCGACTGTGACTCAGACTTTCACGACACCATCAGGCAATGGCAGCTATACCGCACAGCCAGGTGAGACACCGCTGGATGACTCCTTCAAGGACACACGTGTGGCTGCCGGCGTTGACTGGACGCTGCCGTTCAGTCGGCTCTCCAGGGTGAGACTCGGCCTGAATGGCTCAACCGAGTACGATTATACTTCGCTGGGTGTCAGTGCTACCTATCTGCACGATTTCAATAGCCGCAATACCACAGTGTCGGCGGGACTTGCATTCAATAACGACACGATTACACCGGTTGGTGGCGTGCCGACAGCGTTTAGCCCGATGCGCGAGCCTGGCGCGACCAATCGCGATGGCGCGGAAGATACGAAGACCGTTACCGACATGATCGTCGGTATCACTCAGGTCATCAATCGCAAGACTCTGATACAGCTGAATTATTCGCTTGGGCTGTCGGATGGCTATCTGACCGACCCCTACAAGATCGTGACCGTGGTTAATTCTGAGACGGGCTTGCCCGACAATTCCGCGTTGTTGAATGTGAACGCAGATGCCCTGCCTTATGTTTACGAGAAGCGTCCGGATTCGCGGCAAAGAAACAGTGTGTTCTTCAGGACCGTGCATCACTTTCGGCGCGATGTGGTCAATTTCTCCTATCGCTACTTCTGGGATGACTGGGGTATCACCTCGAACACGTTCGATCTGAAGTATCGCTACGAGTTTGGCCGCAGCTATCTTCAACCTGGAATACGGTATTATCTGCAGGATGCGGCCGACTTTTATCGGCACAATCTGGTGCAGGGCGTTGATGTCGATGTCAATGGCCGGGTATTGCTGGATACTGTCAGCAGTGACTACAGGCTGGCCAAGCTGACGACGACAACGCTGAGTCTGAAATATGGCTATGCGCTGGGAGATAACAGCGAACTGTCAATGCGCGGCGGACTTATGAACCAGTCCATCGATGACGGTGATGTTCCTGCTGGTGAGGAGACACCCGACCTCGATGCGCTTATCATCAATGCAGGCTACTCGCTGCGCTGGTGACGGTAAGCGGAAGCGCGGTGCTGTGCGCGTAGGGCCCTTGCGTCAGGTGGAGTGATTATTGGATGCGAGTCTATCCAGCAGGTGAAACGGTATGCCGCGAACTGCTCGAATTGCCCCAGTACCCAATCGATTGGGTTATCACCGATGCAACGGCCGACGAACTGGTTGCCGCGGGCTTTCAGCCGATTGCGACGGATGCAACCTGCTTCTTGCACCCGGGATCCGGCGATCGCTATCAGCTTGCTCGGCGCCAACGGTGGGACAAGGCGACAGCCAAGCTGAAGGTAGAGTGCGGCAAGGATGTCACCCTCGAGGACGAGCTGGCGACCCAGCCGTTGACGATCCTTGCAATGGCGAAGGATGGTGACGAGATCATCGATCCGTTTGACGGGCGCGAGGATCTCGATCAGGGAGTTTTGCGTCACGTCACGCCGCATTTCAGTCGTGTGCCGGATAATGTTTTGACGGTGGCGGTTTGGTCGGCAATGCTGAAAGCCTGGGGCTTTAGTATCGCGCACGGTACTCACGCGTTGTTGAAAAAGATGGTTGCTGCCGGTGCCGTCGATCGACTCGAACAGCAAGCGATCAGCGATGCGGTTTTGAAAGCATTGGCATCACGGCGGCCGTCTGCGTTTTTCCTCGTGCTGCACCGCTGCGGCGCGTTGCGATCGATCAGTTGCGAGCTTGCTGACTTATTCGAACTGAGCGCTCAGGCAGGCGCGCATCACTCTGATGGTAGCGAACTGCCCGAGGCGATGCAGGCGATCGATCGGGCGGCGTCCAGGACCGACAATGTTGCTTCGGTGCTGAAGCAATTCCATCAGGCGCTTGGCGGCAACGCAGAAAAAGTGTTCGAATCGCTGGGCCTGGAGATCCTTTACCAGAATGCACATTCTCAAACATCCTAAGAGCCCTTAGCATGGCCAGTAACATAATCCGCAGCATAGTAATCTTATCCAAACATAGCGCAATCAAGTCGAGTCGAGCTCTCGCGTTCAGCTTGCTGTTGCTTGCTGGTGTCGCCATTGCGCCCGCAGCCAGGGCAGATGTGAGCGACATCCGGGTTTACAAGGGCGAGTTGCGCATCATTTTCCCCGACAACCAGGCCCGCAATCGGCTGGCGATACGATACCGGTCGAAAACACAGGAGGTAAGGCGCATTGCCTTCGATAATGTGACATTGACCAACATGGCGACGCAGCGGATCATTACGCTGCCTGAACGCTCCGCAAGCCTGCAGAACCGCATCGATGAGGCCGGCTACTGGAACATCGACATAGGCTACGATGGCTTGAAACTCGGGCAGGATGAGTACCGAATCGAAGGCAGACTCACGCTGTATCTGATCGGGGCACAGCGAACCAGCGACTTCAGTGCGTATCTGCAGCCCAGGCCGATGAGCAGGCCGGAAGGCTCGATCATCGACTGGGGCTTGAGTGACTGATTCGGCTGGGGCTCTCGACGCAAAGGCGCAGAGGGGGGGTGGTCTTTAACGCAAAGACGTGGAGACGCAAAGGACGCAGAGAAATGCTTTAGGTTGTCCGCAAATAAACGCAAATGGTTCTGGGTTGGGGACGCCGTGGGTTTGAACACACGAGGACTAGCGGCTTTGGCCGCGATTTGTCGGCGATCTAACGATGCATTCTCGGTAAAAGCCGCTCTGCACAAGCACGTATCCCTGCTAAGAAAGTCACACAAAAAACCTTTGCGTCATTGCGAGCGAAGCGAAGCAATCTTTCGAATCTTGCGGCGCTTCAACGGTTTGGATTCAGTGGTTCAACGGAAACGCTAGATTCAGGAGATTGCCACGCCGCTGTCGCGGCTCGCAATGACGAGTAAGTGGGAAAGCGGTGACGCAGAGGCTTTTTTGTCCATTATCTGCAGACTCCTACCGGTGTTTACGGGCCCACGGCGTCCCCAATCCAAAACCATTTGCGTTTATTGGCGTTCATTAGCGGACAACCCAAAGCCTTTCTCCGCGGCCTTTGCGCCTCCGCGCCTCTGCGTCAAAAAACTCGTCGCTCAACGAAAGATCAAGCGTTCTGTTTATCGATCTTTGCCCAGGTGTCGCGCAGCGTGACCGTCCGGTTGAAAACCAGCTCTTCGTGGCTGTCTTTGACGAAGTAACCGGTACGTTCGAACTGGTAATGTTTGTCTGGATCCGCCTCGGCCAGCGACGGCTCGAGCTTGCAGTGCTCGAGCTCGATCAGTGAGTCAGGATTGAGATGCTCGATAAAGCTCGCGGTGCCGCCGGGATTCGGGTGCGTGAACAGACGATCGTAGAGATTGACTTTCGCGTCGATCGCATGCGCCGCCGATACCCAGTGTATCGTACCCTTGACTTTGCGGCCATCTGGAGAGTCGCCGCCGCGAGTGGCTGGATCATGGGTGCAGATCAGTTCGATGATTTCACCCTTGTCGTCCTTGATAACCGCGGTGCAGGTGACGTAGTAGGCGTAGCGCAGTCGCACTTCTCGGCCGACGGACAATCGGAAAAACTTCTTCGGCGCATCCTCCATGAAATCATCGCGTTCGATGTACAGTGTCTTGCTGAACGGCACTTCCCGCGTGCCCATTTCGGGGTGCTGCGGGTGGTTGTGTGCGACCATCATCTCGACCTGATCGTCTGGATAGTTTTCGATCGTGACTTTCAATGGCTTGAGCACAGCCATCACGCGCAGCGCATGCGCGTTCAGGTCTTCGCGTGCGCTGTTCTCGAGCACCGCCATTTCGATGAAGCTGTCTTTCTTGGTCACACCGATGCGGTCGCAGAAGTCACGAACCGATGCAGGCGTGAAGCCACGGCGGCGCAGGCCGGAGATCGTCGGCATGCGCGGATCATTCCAGCCATCGACATGTTTATCGTGAACCAACTGATGTAATTTGCGCTTGCTGGTGACGGTGTATTTGAGCTGCAGGCGGGCGAACTCGATCTGCTGTGGGTGGCAGGGCGTCTCGGCTTCGTCCAACACCCAGTCGTACAATGGTCTGTGGTCTTCGAATTCCAGCGTACAGATCGAGTGGGTGATGCCTTCGATCGCGTCGGACAGGCAATGGGTGAAGTCGTACATCGGATAGATCACCCAGTCATCACCGGTGCGGTGATGGTGCGTGCGCTTGATGCGATAAAGGACCGGATCGCGCATATTGACGTTCGGCGAGGCCATGTCGATCCTGGCGCGCAGAACGTGAGCGCCGTCAGGATACTCGCCGTTCTTCATGCGGCGAAACATGTCCAGGTTTTCCTCGACGCTGCGGTTTCGGTAGGGGCTTTCCTTGCCGGGCTCTTTCAGGGTGCCACGGGTGTTACGGATGTCATCGGCGGTTTGTGAATCGACATAAGCCTTGCCATCCCGAACCAGTTGGACCGCATATTCGTAGAGCTGGTCGAAATAGTCCGATGCGTGGCACTCTTTGGTCCATTCAAACCCGAGCCATTTGACGTCATCCATGATCGCGTGCATGTACTCTTCCTCTTCCTTGTCCGGATTGGTGTCGTCGAAACGCAGGTTGCACTGGCCATCGTAGTCCCTGGCGATGCCAAAATTCAGACAAATCGATTTGGCATGGCCGATGTGCAGGTAGCCGTTCGGCTCTGGCGGAAATCGGGTATAGACTGATGTGTGTTTTCCGAAGGCCAGATCGGCGTCGATGATGTTTCGGATGAAGTTGGTTTGAACGTTTTCTTTTTCGTCCATGGACGTTTTTTCAGCTGGTTTCATATAACGCACTATTTTACTACATCATGCTGTTTGCTCCTCATGAATATAGGTCTTTTCCCGGTAAAATTTTACGACCAGCAGAAACAGCACCGATGTTGCCAGCATCAGCAGCGTGAAAAACCAGTAATAGTCGGCGCCCTCGAGCTTGCTGCTGCCGTCCGGGTTCTGTATCCAGAAATTGACCGTGCTGGTGAACAGGTTTCCGGCGGCGATCGACATCATGAAAAATGCCATGATGAACGATTTCATGCGTCGGGGTGCCTGGGTGTAGGAGAACTCCAGGCAAGTGATCGATATCATGACTTCGGCAGATGTCAGCACCAGATAGGCCAGCAGCTGCCAACTGATATGGGGTGTCGCGCCCTGGTCGATTCTCTCCTGAGCCAGCGCGGCGAGCATGAACGCAATCACAGTGATGAACATGCCGATCGCAATTTTTCGCAGTGGTGTCAGTCTGATCACTTTGTCCAGTTGAGGGTAGATCAGGTAACTGAACAATGGAATCAACAGCATCACCAGCAGCGGGTTGGCGGCCTGTATTTGTGACGGCAGCAGTTCGAATCCAAGTACATCGCGGTCCATGTTCTGTGCCTGTAGCACCCATGCAGAGCCAGTCTGGTCGAACAGTGCCCAGAACATGGCCACGAACAGGTAGAGGACGCTGAGTTTGGCGATCGCGTTGAAACCGTCCTTGCTGAAGGTCTCGCGGATGAAATGCGTGCCGCCGGCGGGAATGTGTATGAACCGGTAACGGCCCGCCCAGAAGACCAGTGTCGCCAGCAGCATCAGAATGCCGGGGATGCCGAAGGCTATCCAGGCACCAAAGCGATCCAGCAGCCAGGGCGTCAGCAGTGACGAAGCAAATGCACCGAGATTGATCGAAAAATAGAACCAGCCAAAAACCCGGGGCAAAAGGTAGCTGTTGGAAGCGCCGAACTGATCACCGACGTGTGCCGACACGCAAGGCTTGATGCCACCGGCACCAAGCGCAATCAGGCCGAGGCCGATGGCCAGGCCGAGGCGGGTGTCATCCAGCGCGAGCACGAAATGGCCCAGCGTGTAAACGATCGACAACATTACGATGGTGCGAAATTTTCCCAGTAATCCATCCGATAGCAGCGCGCCCAGGATAGGTGTCAAATAGACCGCCGAGACGAACAGGTGATACCAGCTTTTGGCCTCATCTTCCGTCATCACGTCAACCTGGCTGTCCGCGTTCATCAGGTATTGGGTCATGAACACGACCAGGATCGCGCGCATACCATAGAAGCTGAAACGTTCCGCCGCTTCATTGCCGATGATGTAGGGAATGCCGCGCGGCATGTTTCGGCTAGCCAGAGGCGCTTGCAGATACGGTCTCATGATGATCGCTGGACTAGGGCCTTGACGGAAACGTAGACCAGAGCTTGTGTCGGTTCTAAGACGAAGTTGACGAGGGCGTCGTGTGTTTTGGTGATCATGCATCAATGGGTCAAATCGGTTAGCATTAGGCGGTACGGGAATATCGATAATGCATTTAAACGCAAAGGCGCGAAGACGCAAAGGACGCAGATGGTTTTTGTGTTCCAACTCAAATTTTCATGTCTTCCATTGTTCGAATTGATAGCGCCTTGTCAGCTCTTCGCGAGTGCTGCGCCTGCGCGTCTTTGTGTAACAGCGGGTGTCGATCGTCTCATGCTGAATCGCACTATGGCTGAGTCGGGTATCGGTATGGGTGCCTGGGCAATCAAGAATGACAAGCAAATTTGATAAAGGTCTCATTCTGCAGTCGTTCGAGCATGGAGTCCTCCGCGGTGGCGTGCACCTGTTCGAGACGATCGATTCAACCAATAACTGGGTTCTGGCCGAGATCGGCAATGGTCGCGACCAGCCGTTCGTGTGCCTTGCTGATCATCAAACCAAGGGGCGAGGACGCAGGGGCAGACATTGGCTGTCTCCGCCGGGGGCCAATATTTACCTGACGCTGGCCTGGCGATTCGAGCTTCCACCACATGAGCTCGGATTGCTGGCGCTTGCGCAGGGTGTGGCTGTGCTCAATGCGTTAAAACGGATCGGGATCGCCGATGCGTGGCTGAAATGGCCGAACGATGTGCTGGTGGCCAAAGACAAAATCGCCGGTATATTGATCGAAACCCG
>Ga0272442_10003873_pt1 | contig 20750 bp, 19 predicted proteins | sample SSMForm2O_FD_200262 | JGI IMG/M metagenome (GOLD analysis project Ga0272442, IMG submission 200262) | Marine sediment archaeal communities from Little Sippewissett salt marsh, Falmouth, MA, United States - SSM-Form-2O | ecosystem: Environmental > Aquatic > Marine > Wetlands > Sediment ... | reverse complement strand
GATTTCGTTTATTCCGTCCAGCTGGGTCTGCATGGAGGGTGTCAGATTTGCGGATATCAGGTTGCCCACCTCATTCACGAACTGGGGCGGCATGGTCTTCAACGTTTTCAGGATTTCTTCTGCGCTTTCTCCCTCAACAACTATTTCTCCGAAGGGAGCCTTAACTCGAACCCGAACCTTAGCCATCGTTTCGTCCTCCAGCTAAAACATACACATAGCCCTTATCAGTCTTCCACCTCTTTATCTTATTTTTCCTGACCAACCAAGCCAGCACCCCAGAAACGGTTGTGGACGGATAATAAACCGCATTAGCCTTCAAAGCCTCCCCCAACTCAGGCAAACTTCGGGGCTGCTTTCCCCAATCAGAGGCAAGAAGCTGCAGAACGGCTTCGCTGCAACCAGAAGCGGAGACCGAAGGATAGGCGGAGTCAGTGGACTGATTGTTTTCTTTTGCTGTTTTGGTTGACTCGAAGGCTTGGGAGACTGTTTCCATTAGCTGTGGAAGCTGCTCAACTGTTTTCATGACCTCTTCTCGGGTTCCAGAAATTTCAATCTCCCGTTGCCCCATCTTCACGCGAAAAGAAAAAGGCACCACCATCAGAGTCTCCACAACAACATATGATGCAGCAGCATTTAGAATTTACTTACAAAGCCGGCAATCATATTAGGAGACTAATAACAGAGCATTGTTGAAAACAGTCTTTTTTCAGAAAAACAGCCGCACAACTATGTCTTCTTTTTTCTTGAAAGCATCTTCTCCAGCTTAGGTCGCAGCTTCTCGTTTTCTGCTTTAATCTTCTCTGGTCCCAATGCCTCCAGCTGTTCAGCCATCTCCCGCATGACAGCCGCAAACTTAACCCCCTCCGCAGCCGACACATACTCAACCCTGAAGCGCTCCTTGCTGAGCCCCAGCTTCTCCAGAATCCTCGCCAAAGTGTTCATCCGCTTCTCCATCTTGTAGTTGCCTGAAATGTAGTGGCAATCGTAGGGCAGGTGACACGCGCCAATCAGAACCATGCCCGCGCCCCGCCTGAAAGCCTCCAACACAAAATCCTTGTCCACCCTACCCGAGCACATGACCCGTATCGCCCTCATGATGGGAGGATACTCGAAGCGGCTTGTCCCAGCAAGGTCAGCACCCGCATAGCAGCACCAGTTGCACAGGAACCCCAAAACCTTACCCTCAGGATTCTCCTCCAAGCCAGCCCTGACCTGAGCCAAAATCTGGGCATCCGTGAAATGCAGCTGAGTTATAGCATCAGCCGGACACTCGGCAACACAGGTTCCGCACCCATGACACATAGCAGCCGTAACCATGGCAGCTTCTCCTTCATCCGCTTTTATAGCGCCATACGGACACTTGTTCACACAGATGCCACACTTCACATTCACGTTTCGACATTTGCTGGGGTCAATATCAGCTATAATCGGCTCTATCTTCCAGGTGGGCTGAGAAAGAACAGTAGCTGCCCGCGCCGCGGCTCCACTCCCCTGAGACACACTGTACGGAATATCCTTTAGTCCTTGACATGCCCCCGCCAAAAAGATTCCATCAACCGACGTATCCAAAGGCTTCAGTTTCGGGTGACTCTCCATGAAGAAGCCATCTGCCCCACGGGTTATACTCAAGATTCTGGCAACATCATCTGTTCCCTTGCTTGGAATCGCCGCGGTGCTCAAAACCACAAGCTCCGCCTCTAACTCCAGCGGTTCCCCAAGAGCCATGTCCTCTGCGCGTATGAGAAGATTCTTTGTTTCCGGAGCCTCGTTGACTCGGGACACGCTTCCCCGGATGAAGTTTACTCCCAAATCTCGGGCTCTTCTGTAGAATTCCTCGTAGCCCTTAAAGTTGGTGCGCATATCTATGTAGAAAATGTAAACCTCCACGTCATCGTGGTAATGCTCCTTAAGCAGAATCGCATTCTTCAACGCATACATGCAGCAGAATCCAGAGCAGTACTCATACTTGTTCACGTCCCTTGAGCCGACACACTGAATGAAAGCCACCGAACGAGGATGCTTTCCATCCGAGGCACGTATAACATGACCTCCAGTGGGTCCCGCAGCCAAAATCAGCCTCTCAAACTCCATTGCAGTGATAACGTTGTCGAATCTGCCGTAGCCGTATCGACTGTCATCAGTGGGTCTGTAAATGTCGAACCCAGTTGAAACAATGATTGTTCCCACCTCAAGATTAACCTCTTCCGGCTGCTGATCAAAATTGATGGCTTGACGTGCGCCGCAAGCATCAACACACTTGAAGCATTCGATACAGTAATCCTTGTTGATTGTGTAAACAAGGGGAACAGCCTGATCGAAGGGAACCGAAATCGCCTTCCTGACACCAAGATTCTCGTCCCACTCGTTGGGAAACTCTATGGGGCAAGCGTCCCTGCATTCGCCGCAGCCTGTGCAGTCTTCGGCTTTAACGTATCTGGGCTTCTTTTTAATCTTCACCTTGAAGTTTCCCACGAAACCTTCAACACTAACAAGGTCGGCGTACGATATTATTTCGATATTAGGGTGCCGGGAAACGTCCACCATCTTTGGTCCTTCGATGCATATGCTGCAATCCAATGTTGGGAAAGTCTTGTCCAGCGCAGCCATGTGACCGCCTATACTCTCGCCTTTCTCTAGAAGGTAAACTTTGAATCCCATTCCAGCCAAGTCTAGGGCAGAGTTTATTCCCGCTATTCCTCCGCCGATTACCAGCGCCTTGTTGGTGACAGGAACCTCCATCGTATCCAAGCTTCGAAGCAGCCTTGCCTTCGCAACAGCCATCTTCACAATGTCTTTAGCCTTCTCGGTTGCCTCCTTGGGCGTGCTGGGGTGACACCACGAAGCAAACTCCCTTATGTTCGCCATCTCAAAAAGATACGGATTCAACCCCGCATCAGCCACGGTTCTCCTGAATGTGGGCTCATGCATTCTGGGCGAACACGCAGCAACAACAACCCGGTTGAGACCCTGCTCCTTTATGGATTTCCTGATCTCTTCTTGCCCCGGATCAGCGCAGGTGTAGCGGTTATCCATAGCCACCACCACATCGGGCAACGTCAGGGCGTAATCTGTCAACTCTTTCACATCAATTACGCCTGCAATGTTAAGTCCGCAGTGACAAACAAAAACTCCTATCCGCAGTTCCTCAGACATAATCCTCATCCTCTTCGGGAAACCTCATTTGGACTGCTTCTTGAAGCTTTTTTCCGCTTTTGGTTTTCAGCTCCTTAGTCATAGCGGTTGTAGAAGCAAGTTTTTCGAGGGCTTTGTTCCATGTGCCGGAGCGAATCTGAGTGTGACGTATGCGCGTTCTATTCAGTTCCAGAGCTTCCTCCTCTGGGCAAACAATGCTGCAAACGCCACAGTAGATGCAATTCAGCTCGTTAACATTCACTTTTTCGTCCTCCGAAAGATACAGGACGCCGGGTATAGGGCAGACATCAACACAGTCATGGCAGCCTTCTGGACATTTTTCGCGGTTAACTCTGAGGCGCCCGTTAAAGATTTTTTTTACCTGAATCACGCCATCAGGAAATTTTGTTTCACACAGGCGACAGCACGGACAGGATTCCTTATCCACCTCAACGGCGACTCTGAGGGCTTCCTTGCTTTTTATGGTGTTTACGTTTGTAACTTCTTTCCCGTCTTTGGTGCGCACGCTTATCTTGATGAGGTTTAAGGGACAAGGTTCCTCTATTTCCAGACATTCCAAACCGCACTTGGTTTCGTTAACAGTAATCTCCCTTATGAGCTGGGGGAAGCTTTCGCTCTTGACCACGGGAATCAAGTGTTCCCCATTGATGTTCAATGTTAAAGCTCCGAATGGGCAAATGGCTTCACATATTCCACAGTAGTTACATTTTTCTTCGCTGATCTTCACTGTGGGAGGCTTCGCGTCTTCACCCTCTGCTCTCTGGGGAGTTGTGACTTCAATTGCTTCTCGGGGACAGATTTCAGCGCAGATCCCACAGCCCTTACACTTGCCCTTATCTAAGGTGAGTGAATAGCGCTTGGCGTGCAGAATCCGCTCTATAACAAGCTCGCTTTCTTTCTCGTTTTTGAACAATTTTACGGGCGTTTTCAGTTCCCCTGCCTAAACATTTTCTTTTATGCGCTATTGGAGATACTGCGGTTTGATTGTGAATAGGCTAAATAAACTATTATAAACCTTATTAAGTTCTGCTCTGGACGCACACAAAGAAATAGAAAAAACCAAGTTTTAAGCAAAATTGGATGCGATACAGCTTTGGGTAGTGTTTAAGAATGGCTGTTCTCAAATCTTTCCTAGGGACTACTCGATGGAAAAGGTAACATTGGCTCATGGAGCCGGCGGAACAATCATGGGTGAACTAATCAAAAACTATATTCTGAAGCATCTTGGCGGAAGCAGCGCCGAGGTTCCGCTGGAAGCCCTAGACGATTCTGCAGTTGTAGACAACATAGTGCTGAAGTCGGATTCACATGCCGTGAAGCCCCTGTTCTTTCCGGGAGGCGACATAGGACGATTGTGTGTGGCGGGCACAGTCAACGACATTGCTATGGTCGGCGCCGAGCCCATGGCTCTTACGTGCGGGTTGGTGCTGGAAGAGGGTCTTCCGTTAGCTGATTTGGACAGAATCTTGGAGAGCATGGAGCAAACCTGCAAAGAAGCAGGCGTTTACATCGTAACAGGCGACACAAAGGTTATTGAGAAGAGCGGTTTCGGAGGCTGCGTCATCAACACTTCTGGGATAGGAAAAAGAGGCGAAGCGCTAGAAAACAACATAGCCGAGGTCCAGAAGCACCGCAGATTCGATTCACGTTGGCTCCTAGACTCTAACCTCCATGAGGGCGATAAACTCATAGTTTCGGGCACAGTTGGAGACCACGGCGTAACCATCCTGTCAGCTCAGGAAGGCTACAATTTTGGAAGCAACATAAAATCTGACGTTGCCCCGCTGAACAAGCTGACATCTAAGCTGATGGAGGTTGGCGGAATCGTCGCCATGAAGGACCCCACCCGCGGCGGTTTATCCAACTCGCTGAACGAGTGGAGCACGAAATCTGAGGTTGGTTTGATGGTGCAGGAGTCGAAGATACCCCTGCGGGGGGACGTGAAGGCTGCCTGCGAAATGCTTGGAATAGACCCCATGGAGATTGGAAACGAAGGAAAAGTGCTGATAGGGGTTGTTCCCCAGAAAGCTGAAGAAATCTTGGATGCCCTACAAGAAACCAAGCTAGGCAGAGACGCAGAAATAATAGGCGAAGCAACCAGCGACTTCAGCGAGGTTGTCCTAGAAACGGTGGTGGGCGGAAAAAGAATCTTGGCGCCCCCAGTCGGAGACCCAATTCCAAGAATCTGCTAACAGAATACGTAACTGACGATTCTTGTGTGCCAAAACTGAAAAAAGGCTGGTGCATTGATTTTCTGTTGGGTGGTGTTTTGGGTTGAGTTGGCTGAGTGAGGTTGTTTACGTGCCGATTGGCGTTGTTCATTCTCCGTTTAAGGTGGCTCAGGATGTTCCGATACAGGCTGCGGCTGCCCGAGGGGTCAAGGGGTCTGTTGAGGTTGCCGAAGAATATGCGGATGGCTTGAAGGATGTGGAGGGTTTTTCGCATCTGATTCTGGTTTATCATTTTCATTTGGCGCAGGAGTATTCTCTGTTGGTTAAACCTTTTCTGGACGATGAGCTTCGTGGACTGTTTGCTACTCGTGCGCCTTCAAGACCGAATTCTGTTGGAGTATCGGTTGTGCGCCTCATTAAACGCGAAAAAAACGTTCTGCACATACAGAATGTGGACATAATTGATGGAACCCCGCTTCTGGACATCAAACCGTTTGTTCCAGCTTTTGACCAGAGAGACGCAACAAGAATTGGTTGGCTAACAAGGAAAATTGACGAAATGCATTCAAGCAGGGATGACGGCAGATTCGCCAAGAACAGCCATCTGTAAATTTCAGTTCCCACGCAACATGCATCTTATAAACAGCTTCATCATGCTTCTTGCTTTTGGTGGACCTGCAATTTAGAATGCGCCCAGTTTTTTGACAAAAAAATGTTAAAAACCTCTGCGTCATCTTAGATACATGATGTTCCAGAGTTCGACAAAGTATATCTTTCACTATCGCTAGATAATATATTCCCCGAGTTGGGGAGCACGCTCTGGTGTTGCATTGAAGCACTGAGCATATTGGTCGAAACGGCTGAAGACCTTTATGCGGCAAAGACTGCGCTTCAAAGGGCTGGTCAATACCTAAGGTGTAATGCGTATAGGCATCGAGTGCGCCTATCAAAAAAGGCTGAAGAAAAGCGCACGACAAAAACGGTGTCTAATCGGGCCTTAACATGCACTCAGGGCTTAGACTCAACTCGGGGACTTTTATGTACCGCAAACCCACAGTTCCAAGCAGATGTTTGGGTGCCAAAATTGTCTAAAGCTTTGTAACTTTGTGTTTTGCCCAGATTCTGCAGGTTCCCTCATTCGACACCATGCAGGGTCCTTTCGGAGACTCGGGAACGCAGCTTGTCATGTAGCTGGGGCATTCAGGAGGCTTAATTTTTCCAACCATAACCAGGTGGCAGAGGCAGCCCTTCAAAACATCCCTCGAATCTTCAATGTGTAAGTCATACTTTTTGCGTGCATCATGCGCCTCAAATTCCTTCTTCAGCGCCAAAGCCGACTTCGGAAGCGTTCCCAGTCCCCTCCACTGTCCATCCACCAAATCGAACACCTGCTCCAACAGTTTCTGAGCCTTAACGTTGCCCTCCCACGCCACAACACGCTTATACTCGTTCTCCAGCTTCGCCACGCCATCCTTCAGCTGCTGTATCAGCATGTCAACGGCGAAGAGAACATCCAAAGGCTCAAACCCTGCAACCACAGTGGGCATCCCGTATGTCTCTGGAAAAACTTTGTACGGCTCCAACCCTATAATCGTGGAAACGTGACCAGCCGCAATAAAGCCGTCGATGTGTAGGTCTCCTATGCCCAAAAGCAGTTCCATTGCTGGAGGAATCAGCCTGTGAGAAACCAGAAAGCTGAAGTTTTCGGGCGGCTTGTTCAGCACTTCTATGGCTGTGGAAGGCGACGTGGTTTCGAAGCCGACAGCAAAAAACACGAATTCCTTGTCTGGACTCTTCTCCGCCATCTGAATGGCGTCCCTTAAGCCGTAGACTACGCGCACATCTCCGCCTGAAGCTTTTGCTTCTTGGAGGGAAGTTTCTGAGCCGGGGACACGGATGAGGTCGCCGAAGGTGGTGACTGTCACGCCTTTTTCTGTCAAGGCTATGGCTTCGTCGATGTCGGCTGCGGGAACCACACAAACTGGGCATCCGGGTCCAGCTATCACATCCACGTTTTGGGGAAGAAGAGATCGCAGCCCGTAGTGAGTGATGGTCCACTCATGGGTTCCGCAGACGTGACAAAACTTCACTGTGTGAGATTGGGCTAATTTTTTGATGTGGTCTGCAACCTTCTCTGCCAACTTGGGGTCTCTGAACTTAGCGGCATCTTTTGCAGTCATTTTTGTTTTCCTGCTGTTTGAGAATTCTTATACGCGTTATTGTGCATTCTTTTCCTTCAATGATTTTTGCTGCTTCTCCACATTTTGGGCATCGAAGGGTTGGAATGGGAACATGATAGGCGGGGTCATCTTCGAATGGTATTGCTCCTTTGAATCCGCAGCTGGGGCACTCTATGATGCCATCCGATTCTTTGATTATCAACTCGGAGTCCTTCATGATTGTGCCTTCAGTCAGTATGTTGTAGGAGAAGCGAACCTGTTCGATGCCTAGAAAAGTCATTTTGCCTATGGTTAAATGGACTTCCGTGACCTTTTTTGCGTCCTGTTTTTTTGCCTCTTCTAGAACGCTTTCGATGATTTGTGTGGTCATGGCAAGTTCATGCAAGCTAGGCAGCTCCTCCAAGTTTACAGTTCGAGCGCTTTGATTAGTTCTTCGACGCCTTCCCCTGTTAATGCGTTGGTAACTGCAACCTTCATGTTGGGCTTTATCTCTTTAGCCTGCTTCTCTAGCTGTTCAGTGTCAACTTTCATTATCTCGGCTAGGTCCTTCTTGTTTATGGCCATCACGTCTGCGGTCATGAACGTGAAGGGATGTTTGAGCACCATGTAGGGTCCCTCGGTGACGCTTACGACAACCACCCGCTTTTCTGTGCCCAGCGGGAACTCGGCGGGGCATATTAGGTTGCCCACGTTCTCGATGATAAGCAGGTCTATGTCTTTTAGACTGATTCTTTCCACAGCCTTTGAGACCACGTTCGCGTCTAGGTGGCATTCTAGTCCAGTGTTGATGGTGACGACTTTGACGCCGTGACGTCCGATTCGCTCCGCGTCTATGGTTGTGGTTAGGTCGCCCTTGAAAACCGCTATTCTATACTTGTTTTTGAGTGCTTGAACCAGTTTCTCGATTAGGCTGGTTTTTCCAGCGCCTATAGACCCCATGATGTCTATTGCTTTCACGTTGTGTTCCCGTAGAAGCTGCATGTTCTGGTGGGCAAGCTTCTTGTTGACTTCCAGAATGTCCATTCCAGGCTCTATCTCAAGGGTTACTTCTTCGCCCTTCACTATTTCCTTGTTGTTCGCCAAAATGTTCACACCTTACTGTATTCCAAAATTTCTCGCCAAGTGTTCAGGCTTTCTTCTGCAGCCTTTTGGTCCAGTTTTTCGATTGCGTATCCCGCGTGAACCAGAACATACTCGCCGACATGAGCTTCCACCAGCATAACGTTCACTTCTCGGGCAACCCCCTGCCCAAAATCCACTTTAGCAACGTCTCCCCGAATTTCTAGAACCTTAGCCGGAATCGCGAGACACATAAACTTTCATCACCTTGCCAACTCGGAATTTTCCGAAACTTTTGTTTTGTGACACTAAAAAGTGTCTGACAACGCCATTTATTTAACCTATTGGTTTTCTCTTCAAGGAAGCACAAATCATCTAAACTGCGGTTAAGTGTTCTTTTTCTGTCTTATTCCAGAGGAACGAGCCAAGATTTTTCGTCGCATTTTGGGCATTTCAGGTAAAAAGCGGCAGTTCCTGTGGGGGCAGGGTCTTTTCCTCGAAAGTTTAGCGTGAACACCAATCTCAGGTATGAAACCTCGAATTTGTGGTCGCAGTTTCTGCACCTGAATTTCCTGAAATTCTTCCGATACTCGACAGCTATAAAGGAAAAGGGGATTACGAGACCGGCAAGAAGCAGCAGCGCAAATACGAGTTGATTCGTCACTATGAACAGCAGAATAAGGGAAACCCCAACAATAACTGTGAAAAGGAGTAAAGCCTTCGAAATGTTGCCTAAGATTCCCATCTACATCCGCATCCACAGTTCTGTTCTATATTTTGCTATGATAATTTTTCACACTAATTACCTTTTCTGGAAACCAGCAACGATAGCTTGACCAAAGGAGGTTCCTCCGTCTCCAGCTGGAATTTTGTGGTGAACAAGAAACCTGAATCCCGCCCTTTCAACCTCCTTCCTGATCGCCGCGGTGATATGTCCGTTGTAGGCTACTCCCCCAGAGAAGCCAACATGCTTAACCTGCAGCCGCTCTGCCTCTTTTATAGCCAGCTGCGCTAAGCCCCTAGCCATGTAGGATTGGGCTGAGCACGCCAAATCCGCAGCAGAAATTTCGTCTTTTTTTGTGAAGATTTTGTGAACAAGGAATGTGGTGTCCAGAACGTTTCCGCTGATTCGGGGAGCCCACTTCAACAGGTCTTTGCCTTTGAGGGCGGCGGATTCCAGTTTCATGGCGGGTTCTCCCTCGTAGGTGCGTTCACAGCGTATGTCGAGCAGGGCTGAGATGGCGTCTAGCACTCTTCCGCAGCTCGTAGTCTCCGGCGACGATCCATTGTCAAGCTGCTTGAGGATTAGTTCGGCTTCTTTTTTGCCGTGAGGCAAGTGATGGCTCTTTGACATCAGCCACTCAGTAACGTCCATTTTTCTGTGAAGTATTCCCGCAGCCATCCTCAACGGATAGTATGTTGCCAAGTCGCCTCCAACCATGGGCTGACTCTCCAGATGACCCAGCCGCCTGAATCCCTCCCTGCTGCAGTAAAGCACTTCGCCTCCCCATGCGGCGCCGTTGGAGCCGTAGCCGAAGCCGTCGCAGATTATTCCCACAATCTCCTTGGCGTTCCATTCAGCCATGAGTGCTGCGGCGTGAGCGTGATGGTGCTGAACCTGAATAACTGGGCAATCAAGCTTGCTTCCCAGTTCCTGAGCCAATTTTGTGGTGGTGAACCTGGGGTGAAGGTCACAGGCTACAGCTTCTACGCTGCTGTTAGTCAATTTTGTGAGGTGCTCCACCGAGTTCTTCATGAAACGAAGCGTCTCCAAGTTCTCCACATCCCCTACATGCTGAGAAATGAATGCTCGGTTCCCTGTTAGGATGCAGGCTGTAACGTTGAGTTCTCCGCCAACAGCTAAAATGCAGCGGTCAGAGGCAAACTTCATCTGTACTGGTTCAGGCGCGTATCCTCTTGAGCGGCGAATCAGGCATGGGTTTTGCTTGTGGAAGCGGACAACCGAGTCGTCGCACCTCTGGGCTATTGCTCTGTTATGGAGCAGAAAATAGTCCACTGTGGAGCCCAACTTCTTTATCGCCTCATCGTTGTCTGTGACTATGGGTTCGCTGGGCGGGTTTGCGCTGGTCATAACAAACGCGGGTTCCTCAACGTTGTCGAAGAGCATCGCGTGCAATCCAGTGTATGGAAGCATCACGCCTACGGTGTGCAGTTGTGGTGAAACAAGCTCAGAAAGGCTGTAGTCGCCTCTTTTTTTGAGCAGTATGATGGGTTTGCGGTAGGACGTCAGCAGTTCAGCTTCCCAGCGGTTAACCTCAGCAAACGAGCGCACAGTTTCTAGGTCTGGAGCCATTATGGCGAAGGGCTTCTGTTTTCGATGCTTAACTTTCCTGAGTCTGGCAACCGGGTCTGGTTTGGTGGTGGCTGCGGCAACATGGAATCCGCCGTTCCCCTTTATTGCGACGATGTTGCCCTCCTCAAGTAGCCTCGCTGCCTCTCTGATGGGGTCTTCGCATTCTATCGGCTCTCCACCGTTAGAGGTGAGGAAAGCTTTTGGTCCGCACTTAGGGCAAGCCACTGTCTGGGCGTGGAACCTGCGGTTTGATGGGTCACGGTACTCTCCTGAGCAGAAACTGCACATCTGGAACTCCTGCATGGTAGTGTTCGGTCGGTCGTATGGAAGCTCCCGGGTTATTGTGTATCTGGGACCGCAGTCTGTGCAGGTTATGAAAAAGTAGTTGAAGCGCCTGTTTTCTGGGTCCCGCAACTCCTTCAAGCATTCGTCGCAGATTGAAACGTCCGGCGGTATAACAGAGCCTGAGAGTTTTGCTTCCCCAGAACTGGTTATTATCTTAAACTCGCTGAAGCCTTTCTCCTCTGCCACATAGTCGACTGCGATGTTGTAGATTCGCGCCAGCGGAGGCTTCTCCTCTTTCAACGCCTCTAGGAACTGGGCAACACCCTCTTTTTTTCCCTCGACAACTATTTCGACTACAGCGTCTCCCCTGTTTTGCACGTACCCAACTAACCCGTTTTTTGAGGCTATTCGGTAGATGAAGGGGCGGAAACCTACGCCCTGAACTATGCCGCTGACTTTTATTTCGGCACGCAAAGCCTAGCTGAACTCCATGTAAACCGGAAAAATATGTTTCTAGGCGCCACTAATAAACAGATACATTCCACAAGAAAAAATGTTCTAGCTTTACTTTGCTATAGTTGATGTGATGCTACTGAAATTTTGGGGCTATAACCGCTTTGTGTACCCGAGCTTCAGCCGTTTTACAGCCGAATTAAGAGAAAACTTTAAGTCTGATGTCAAGAAGTGACCTATTCTTAATGCTTTAGTAAAAAGTGAGTTCTGAGCGGAGAGAGCAAAATGGCGATAGAAGCATGCAAAAATGCTGGAATAGAAATCGCAGACGACTATTGTAGCCGCTGCGGAATATGTATTGCTGTTTGCCCCTTCGAAGCCATATCAAAGGACGAGGAACAAAACAAAATAATCTTGGACGTTGAGGAATGCAGAGTCTGTGGACTATGCGTAAGCGCTTGTCCCCTGTCAGCAATCGACCTTGTGTATTATGACGTTGACTCGCTGACCAAAAAAGTCCAAGCTGAGATGGCTGAGAAAGGAGCAAAAACTCTTGTCCTATCCTGCAGGGGCAGCAACCCAGTTACCTATGACATAAAAGATAAGCTTGAAGGAGAAAACCTGGAGAACTTCGTTTCTCTGCGTTTGCCTTGTGTTGGTAGGATTCCTCCAGAATTCTACCTGAAAACCTTGGCTTCAGGCACCGAAAAGATGCTGGTTTTACAGTGCGAAGAGGAGTTCTGCAGATTCAAGAAGGGAAGCAAAATTGGCATCAACAGGTTTGAGCTGCTGAAGGACACCGTGAAGGTGCTCGGCTACGATCCCGACAAGCTGGTCATAAAAACTGATTCATTGAAGGCTGTTTATGACACCGAAAAATGTGTTGGATGTGGCAAATGCGTGTTTGTCTGCCCATACGACGCCATAGTTTGGAGTGACATGAGCACGCCAGAGATAAAAACTGAGGACTGCATGGGCTGTGGAGCCTGCGCCCTAGTTTGTCCACATCAAGCCATAGAGCTCAGAGGCTACGAGTTTGAGCCAGTGTCCGAGATTATCAAGAACTGCAGCCGCAAAGCCGCTAAAGCCAAAGCTCAGGGCAAACCCGCGATTCTGCTGTTTGTTTGCCAGTGGTCCGAGTTCTCAGCATTAGACGATGTGCAGAAGGGCTGCCTCACAGACGACATAACAATCATAGAGCTTCCATGCGCCAAGGGCTTCGACCCGGTTCTTGTTCTGGAGGCGCTAAGCTTAGGCTTCGACGGCGTTATGGCGGTCATCTGCCCAGAAGAACTGTGCAAGCTTGAGGAGGGAACATATCTGGGCGAACGGAACTTCTCTGCTTTGAAGACGGTTCTTAAGCAGTATAACTTGGCTGACCGTTTCGACTCCTTCCGTGTTAGCCCGAAGTATCCGGGAGAATTCACGGCGAAGCTGGAGGCGTTCAAGAAGCAGATTTCTTCCATTCCTAAACCGGAGATCAAAGCAGACTAACAAGGAAGTGAACTTGAATGTATGAAATAGTTACCAAAAAAGAACTTGCACCCAACATATACCTGATAGAGATTGCGGCAGCGGATGTAGCCAAAAAAGCCAACCCCGGACAGTTCGTTATCATCCGCCTCGACGAAAAAGGCGAACGTGTTCCATTGACAATCGCAGGAGTTGACCTAAACAAGGGAACTGTCGCCACAGCCTTTCATGCGGTGGGCAGGACCACAAAGAAGCTTGCAAAAATGAGTGCAGGCGACTCTGTAACAGACCTTTCTGGTCCGCTCGGAAACCCCGCTGAAGTCGCCAAATTTGGCAAAGTATTGCTTGTTGGCGGTGGAGTCTGGTGCGCCCCACTGCATTATGTGGCTCAGGCTCTCCGCAAGAACGGAAACAAGCTTGTTGTTGCTGCGGCTGGCAGAACAGAGAACGATATGGTCTACGAGAACGAGTTGAAGGCAGTTGCAGACGAGTTCTGTGTTGCCACCGACGACGGCTCAAAAGGAAACAAGGGACTAGACTTCTTGGCTGACGTGCTAAAGAAACAGAAGTTTGACCACGCCGTGGTTATGGGTCCTGTTTCACTGCTGAAGAAGGTTGTTGACCTCACACGCCCATACGGTTTAAAGACGATGGTTACTTTGGCGTCGCTGATGGTTGACGGAACTGGAATGTGTGGCGCCTGCCGTGTGACTGTAGCTGGCGAAACAAAGTTTGCTTGCATGGATGGTCCCGAATTCAATGGTCTTGACGTCGATTTTGAGGAGCTGGTTTCGAGGCAGCGCGTGTATCTGCCTGAGGAGAGGATGGCGTCTATGATTCATGACAAGCTTGGAGGAGGCGTGAAGCGTGGATAAACAAAAAAGATTCATTGAAATCGAAATGGACAAGCAGGATGTTCAGGAACGGATTCACAACTTCTATGAAGTAGCTTTAGGCTACAACGAGGAGCAGGCTCTTGCTGAAGCTGAACGATGCCTCCAGTGTCCCAAGCCCCGATGTGTTCAGGGCTGTCCCGTGGGAGTTCCTATTCCAGAATTTATCAAACTGATCAAAGACAAGGATTACAAGGCTGCCAGCCTGAAAATCAAAGAGAAGAACAGCTTGCCCGCCGTCTGTGGACGTGTTTGTCCTCAAGAGAACCAGTGCCAAGAGACATGCGTGCTGGGCAAGAAAGGCGACCCCATATCTATTGGTCGTCTTGAACGGTTTGCGTCTGACTATGAGCGAAATCAGGGCGTAACTATTCCTAAGCTGGAAGCTGCATCTGTAACCGGCAAAGTTGCGATTGTCGGTTCTGGTCCTGCAGGTCTTACTGTCGCAGCTGACTTGGTGAAGCTGGGTCACGAAGTTGTGATGTTCGAGTCTCTTCACTTGGCTGGAGGCGTTTTGATGTATGGTATTCCCGAGTTCAGGTTGCCCAAGGAGATTGTGCAGGCTGAGGTCAGTTACATCAAACAGCTTGGCGTTGACGTCAAAACCAACTACACCATAGGAAGAATCTTCACCATCGATGAACTGTTCGCTGACGGCTTTGACGCAGTCTTTGTTGGCAGCGGTGCAGGTCTTCCCCGTTTCATGAGGATTCCAGGCGAGAACTTGGGCGGAGTCTACTCTGCCAACGAGTTCCTGATTCGGGTTAACTTGATGAAGGGTTACCTGTTTCCGGAGTATGACACGCCTATCCGAATCGGCAAAAAGGTTGCTGTTATTGGCGGCGGTAACGTTGCAATGGACTCTGCGCGCTGCAGTTTACGGCTTGGAGCAGATGAGGTTTACATCGTTTATCGGCGGTCAAAAGAGGAGCTTCCTGCCCGTGCCGAAGAGGTTGAGAACGCTGAGGAAGAAGGAATCATCTTCAGGTTGCTGAATAATCCGACGAAGTTCATTGGTGATGAAAGCGGCTGGGTGAAAGGCATGGAGTGCATCAAGATGAAGCTCGGTGAGCCTGATGCTTCTGGAAGACGGAGACCTATTCCTATCGAAGGCTCAGAATTCGTCATGGACGTTGACACAGCGATTATTGCCATTGGACAGACTCCTAATCCTCTGATTCAGCGGACTACTGAAGGGCTTGAGACCACCAAGTGGGGCACAATCATAGTCAATGAAGAAAACGGCGCGGCTACAAAGGATGGAGTATTTGCTGGTGGAGACGTTGTCAGCGGAGCAGCTACGGTCATCAGCGCTATGGGCGCCGGCAAAAGGGCTGCTCGTGGAATGCACGAGTACATCCAGAAAAAGAAGGGCTCCAAATAGGGCTAGTTAGGTAACTTCGGTTACCGCCACATTTTCTTTGCTTTTTCCGGTTTAGGGTTATTCTGGATTAGCATTGTTTATTAAAGACGTTTTTCCTCTGATTTATTCTCTGACAAAGCGTAAACTTTGTCGTTTGGCGGATGATGTTGATGGCTGAAAAGAAAGGGGCTGCCGAAACCAACTTGAGAAGGGGAATCAAAATGGGGGACTTGGACCCTGAATTCAAAAAGGAAATCAGCAAGGTTCCGGGCATCGAAAAAATCAAGTTATGTTTTCAGTGTGGCACCTGCACGGCTGACTGTCCCATAGCAAGGTTCAGCGAAATCTACAGTCCCCGAAAGATTATGCATATGACGCAGCTGGGGATGAAGGACAGGCTTCTTTCGAGCGAGGCGCTTTGGCTCTGCGCCGCCTGCTTCACGTGCGTTGACCATTGTCCTCAGGGCGTGAACATTGCGGGTGTCGTGAGAACTCTTCGAAACATGGCTGTGAAGGAGGGAGTTATACCCGACGTGTTCCGGGAGTTAACAAATAACATCCTGAAGACTGGGTATGCGTACAAGATTCCTGAGTTGCGTCTCAAAAAGCGGGTGGAGAAGGGGCTGCCGCCTTTGCCTGAAGCCAACTTGGAGGATGTGGCTAAGCTGTTTGGCATTTTAGCTGTCTCTAAAGCTAATATGGAGAAGAAACAGGATGTCTGAGCTGAAGTATCTGCTTTTTTTGGGCTGTGTTATCCCGTACAGAATCGCCAGCTACGAAACCTCCTCTCGGCGGGTTCTGGAAAAGCTGGGTGTAGAATTGGTTGAGATGCCCGAATTCAACTGCTGCGGATTGCCCATAGACAGCGTAAACCATACTGCGATGCTGCTTTTGGCTGCACGGAATCTCTGTTTGGCGGAGCAGCAGGGCTTGAACATTCTGACTTTGTGCCCAGGATGCGCTGGAACCCTCCGCAAGGTGAACAAAAGTCTGCAGGATGATAAGAAGTTGAAGGAGCGGGTGAACGGTTACCTAAAGGAGATCGGCATGGAGTTCAAGGGCGGAAAAATTGCTGTCAGGCACCTCATCCAAGTTCTCATCGAGGATGTGGGCTTAGAGAAGATAAAGGACTCTGTCGTGAAGCCTCTAACCGGATTAAGGGTGACTGAGCACAACGGCTGCCACGTTTTGCGTCCCGTCAAGTACATCGGCTTCGACGACCCGGATAACCCTGTGTTGCTGAAGAAGCTTATAGAGGCAACCGGGGCAGAATGCTTGGATTACATGTACGAAACCGACTGCTGTGGAGCACCGATAATCGGCGTGAACGACAAGATTCCGCTGCACCTGACTGGAGACAAACTCCGCAACATCAAAGCAGTGGATGCTCAGGCTCTGATAACCGTGTGTCCCTTCTGTCACATGATGTTCGACATCAACCAGCCGAGAATAGAGCGGCTGCTAAGCGAGAAATTTGGAATCCCGGTGCTGCATTACCCGCAGCTGCTGGGGCTAGCAATGGGCTTCACCTCGGGAGAAATGGCGCTGAACGAACTGCGAGTGGACGCAACAAAAATCTTGAGCAGCATCTAACAGTGCAAGCCGAGACCTAAGCATCTATCTTTTATGTTTAGAACGTTGCCTCTGTAGCCTGTTGACTGTTGAGGAATTGGTTTGTCAAGAATCCTTGACTAATTTGCCGTTTGGTTGGTCAAGAAACCTTTACAAAAATCCTTTTATCCGTTCTCGGTGAGAGACAGTTGCTAGAGTGGCTAATATGAAGAAACTTGCAGCCTCGTTTGTTCTTCTCTTTCTGGCTCTTTCATTGTTTAGTGGTTTACAGTTTGTCTGCTCGGTTTCTGCAAACTTTTTGCCCGCTTCGGTGCCCGAGCACAGCATCGAAATCACTGAGGATGGAGATGTAACTGGAACGGACCTGATTCAGCGAGGCGGCAACGTTTACACTTTTACAGGGGACGTTGATGGCAGCATCGTGGTTGCCTGCGACGATGTAATCATTGACGGGGCAGGTTACACCCTTCAGGGAAACGGAAAGCTTACAGGTGTTTGGCTCCAAGAAAGGTACAATGTGGAGATAAAGAATCTGCACATCAAAAACTTCCACAGTGGCATCCTAGTCACTTTTGGGTCGTCGATGGATAGTTACACAAACGTTACCATTTCTGGAAACACCATAAAAGACAACGGGTGCGGAATAAAATTCTCGATGTTCATACGTGGCAACAATGTTCTTGACAACACCATTGCAAACAATACCTACGGCGTCTACATCATTTACTCCTCAAACAACGTGTTCAGAAACAACAGGATAAACCAAAACAAGTACAACTTCTGGGTTACATCAGAATTGTCTAGCCAAATGACAGAGTTTGTCAACGATGTTGACGACTCTAACACTGTAGACGGAAAGCCCATCATATACTGGGTTAACGAGCACGACAAAGCTGTGCCATCCGACGCGGGATACGTGGCGCTAATAGGCTGCACAAACATAACAGTTCAAGGTCTGGTTCTCGCCAACAACAGCCAAGGCGTATTGCTAGTTGCCACAGACGACTCTCTGATAGCAAGCAACTACATAGGAGGCAACTTCGTTGGCATCGCGTTCCAAGGCTCATATGGTCACTGCTACAACAACGTAATCTCCAGAAACAACATAACAGAAAACGCGGAAGACGGAATATACTCATGGGGCGCCCCTAGCACAAACGTCACCGAAAACAGCATAACAAACAACCAAGGAGCTGCTCTTCACTTCTACGAATCCTCAAACGCCTACATCGTTGGAAACTCGATAACAGGCAACATCGAAATCAACGACTCAGCCAACAGCACAGTTGAACAAAACGACGCCGAAATACCAGAAGACGAAATACCTGACAAAATCCCAGAGTTTCCCCAATGGACGCCCTTGTTAGTTATGGTTGTTGTAATGGCTGTGGCAATCATTTATCGACAGGATATTCAGAAAACTATGCAAGAGAGACGACAGACATGAAATGTGTATCAACGCTCGCTCTGATACTGGTTTTCTGTGTTCTTATTTCGGTTTCTGTGCCTCGCGTAAATGCGGCTGGAGATTCTTGGACAACTTTGGAGCCTATGCCTACTGCTAAAAGTGGCTTTGGGGTTGCTGTTGTTGATGGTAAGATTTATGCGATTGGTGGCACCAATGGAACTCGTCTTGACATTAATGAGGTGTATGATCCAGCCACCGACACGTGGACTATAAAGAAGTCGATGCCGACTGCACGGTATGGTCTTGCGACAGCTGTTTGCCAGAACAAAATCTATGTTATAGGCGGAATTATCGGCGAAAGCGACCCCACTACTTCGGGATACACTGGAGTAACTGAAGTTTATGACCCCTTAACCGACACATGGGAGACAATGGAGCCAATGCCTACTGCCCGAGAAAATTTAGATGCAAACGTTGTAGGCGACAAAATCTACCTTATAGGCGGCAGTTCTCATACGAGTGTTTTTCCCTTTCAGCAGTATGCCAACGAGAACCAAGTTTACGATCCTTCAACTGATTCATGGTCAACAAAGACGCCGATACCAACTAGCACTTACTGTTACGCATCGGCAGCAGTCGACAACAAGACATATGTGATGGGCGGTTATTCGAGCGGCTACTTTGTCCGCTTGAATCAGATATATGACCCTGAGACTGACACATGGAGTTATGGAAAAGAAATGCCCACCGCAGTGTTCAGTGCAGCTGCAGACGTAACCACTGGACTATTGGCTCCAAAGAGAATCTACGTTTTAGGTGGAATGTATAATTCTTTTAACGTTCCTAGTAACCTCACTCAGGTGTATGATCCAGAAACTGACACATGGACTACTGGCACTTCGATGCCAACTTCTCGCTGGTCGTTAGGTGCTGCTGCCGTGAACGACGAAATCTACGTTATTGGAGGCAAAACAGGAGAAGGAGACAACTTCTCAGCGGTAAACGAAAAGTATACCCCCGCTGATTATATCCCAGAGTTTCCCTCATGGGCTATTCTGCCTTTGCTTCTTGCCGCAACATTGACAGCTATAATCTACAAACGGAAACTAACCAAACACCAAGCATATTAGAAGACTAATAACAGAGCATTGTTGAAAACAGTCTTTTTCCTGAAAATCAGACGCACCACAAAAAGTTCACACCAAAGAAACAAACAGAACCCATCTCGGCTCACAAGTTTCTGGGGGCGCCCTCTCTTTTGTGCACAACAACTACTGAGCTTTTTCACATGCCACCAAGTGCCCATTTCCCACGTCAACCAGTTTAGGAGACTTTTCTACACAATTATGCTCCTTTGCGTAGATGCATCTAGGCTCAAAACGGCAACCTGGCGGAGGATTAATTGGACTTGAAGTCTCTCCCGGAAGAACAATTCTACGCCCTTTAGTGAGCTCAGGGTCTGGAACCGGAATCGCAGACATCAAAGCTTGGGTGTAGGGGTGAAGAGGCGAATCAAACAGCTCATCGGTTTCGGCAACTTCAACAAACTTGCCCATATACATAACAGCAACTCTGTCACAGATATGCCGAACAGTGCTCAAATCGTGAGAAATATACAGATACGTCATTTCGAGTTTATCCTGCAAATCCTTCAAAAGGTTAAGAATCTGCGCCCGGATAGAAACATCCAAGGAAGCTACAGGCTCGTCAGCTATAAGCAACTGAGGATCCACAGCCAAAGCCCGTGCAATGCAGATTCGTTGTCTTTGACCCCCACTAAATTCGTGAGGATACCGTTCTGCGTGATAGTCCTCCAAACCCACTAACTCTAACAACTCGTAAAGCTTGTTATGCCATTCACTTTTAGGAACATTCTTGTGAATAGTGAAAGGCTCAATAATTATGTCTGCCACGGTCATCCTCGGATCAAGCGACGCATAAGGATTCTGGAAAACATACTGCATTTTACGTCTTAATCTCAAAACTTCACTCTTTTTCTTTGACTTAAAAATGGCTTTTATGTCTTCGCCATCGAGATAGATTTCGCCTTCAGTTGGTGGATCCAAGTACAAAATTGCCCTAGCAGTAGACGTTTTTCCACATCCGCTTTCGCCCACCAAACCCAAAGTTGTTCCCTTATCAACAGAAAAACTCACCCCATCCACAGCATGGATTATACCCACCTGTTTCTTGAAAAATACTCCCTTGGAAGATATAGGAAAATACTTCACCAAATTCTTGACTTCCAAAAATGGGCGGTCACTCACAGTTTCTCACTCCTAAAGGGAACCTCTAAAGTAAGCTCCTTTGCGCGGTGGCAAGCTACATAATGCTCCGGCTCCACTTCTTCTAACGGCGGAATCTCCTCAGAACATATTGCCTGAGCATATTCACATCGAGGATGGAATCTGCATCCTGAAGGAGGT
>Ga0272442_10003872_pt1 | contig 20751 bp, 25 predicted proteins | sample SSMForm2O_FD_200262 | JGI IMG/M metagenome (GOLD analysis project Ga0272442, IMG submission 200262) | Marine sediment archaeal communities from Little Sippewissett salt marsh, Falmouth, MA, United States - SSM-Form-2O | ecosystem: Environmental > Aquatic > Marine > Wetlands > Sediment ... | reverse complement strand
TATAGCTGTTGCTATGAGTCACTATACCAACGCTGACAGAGCCCCTTCTATAGATTCTACCATAGCTCTGGTCGGAATCTATAATGGCTACGAGATCACCCAGACAAAGATCGTTTAATCCATGTTCATCGCATGTTTCCTCACAGAACATGGTGATATCATAGTCCCCTGAGGCTACGTGGTTTCTTCCCAGTCCTGAGCCCATTATTGCAGCTGGTACCTTGTGGGTAACTGGAATCTGGAGTTTCCCATTCTCGATCTTTGGGTCTAGTGCCTCTAGGAACTCTGGGCTTACGTTGAAGACCTTAACCTCTGGGAGATCCAATAGCTGCATTCCCTGTCCATATGCCTTGATCATTATCTTGTCCTCTATGACTAGCTTCTCCATGACCTCAGGCTTGAAATCCACCATAACATGCTCGATACCACCGTGTTTACCCACAACTACTCCCTTGGACCCTTTGGCGTCTCCCTTGACAACCAGAGCCTCGTTTCCGATACAACTCAATACATTGAGCGCCCTACTTTGTCCCTGAGGGAACCTGCTGTCCGACACCCTGTTTTCGACGCTAACACCTGGCTCAACATGATCTCCCATCCATCCGATGGCTGAGTCTCCTACTCTGATATTGTAGGTGATTCCCCCTGTTCCAGGGAGTATGTGGAGATCGCCGTTGGCGCCTATCTTGTATATGCCTGTTCCCATTACTGGGCTTACAACTTCTCCTATGACGCTTATCTTTACGACCTTGTCTTTGTTTGTCCTAATCATAACTCGATATTCTGCATATTACAATGTTAAGCTTATCGTGTTGGATAAACTTTAAAACTAGGTAGAATTCTACTATGTCACTTTCAGTGAGCCTATTTGAAACTAAGAGATATCACAGTATTATCCGCAGAAGGACTGCTTGAACGCAAAGGCAGAGTAGCCCTCAATATACTTGGTATACTCATTGGATGCGCCGCTGTAACAGGGTTAATCTCTGTTGCCGACGGTATGAACAATCAGGTGAGGGATCAACTCACAATCATAGGAACAAACACATTATTCATTGTACCAGAAGAAGCCGAATCAGCTGCCTCAACACTCAACGCCAACCAGATACTGAGCCAAGAGGGTATCAGCTGGAGAGACCGCGATATAATAGAATCAACAAGAGGCGTAACATTGCTTAGCGAGATATCCCAGAACGCAGGCTCATTCTCTGTACGAGGAGAAAGCTACAATGTCAAGGTTCTTGGGATTGGCTATCATTTCCCCGATATTAATAAGGATGTACAAATGGAAGAGGGAAGATTCTTTATCCGAGGAGACAACGCAGTAGCTATCATCGGCAGAAACATTGCCTATCCTCCAAACGAGGATGAGCAAGTAATTGCCTTGGGGGATAGAATCAAACTTACTATTAGGGTTAGAGGCGAGCCCAAGGAGTTAACTCTGCGTGTTATAGGTATCCTTGAAGAACATGGCTCTTTCTTTGGGCTCAATGTGGATGATGTTATCGGAATACCCTTCAGGACCTATGATCAAGTTTTTGAGCAGAGTGGAAGCTGCGCCATAGTGCAAGCCTATGTGGATGAGAATGATGATATCGATCAAGTGGCCGATCTTCTGAAAGACAATCTTGGTGATGACTATTTTGTGGTTTCTCCAAGCGCTGCCATCGAGGTCCAGAGACAGGTCACAGGTACGATCCAAGCCGTATTAGGCGGGATAGCTGCCATAAGCATGTTCGTTGCCGGGATAGGCATAGTAAACACCATGGCTATCTCTGTTAATGAAAGAACCAAAGAGATAGGCACAATGAAGGCAATAGGCGCCAAGAGCAGCGATGTCCTTTTCCTGTTCCTATCAGAAGCGCTCTACACTGGATTTATCGGTGGATTCATTGGTGTGGTCTTAGGGTTCACTATCGGCAAACTGGTTGGACGCTATATTGGGTTACCCGTAGAGGTGAATTATATGCTAGGGGCTGGTACCCTCATATTTGCATTATTTACAAGCCTAATATCTGGCGCGAGTCCAGCATGGAACGCGGCAAAAATGAACCCAGTAGAAGCATTAAGAAGAGAATAAATTATCGAAGATATGCTCTGATGAGTTGAATCAGCTTGCCTGGGCTACGTTTCACGATACCTGCTAGAGCTGCTGCAACGTTTAAACCATTAGCTAACGCGAGGATATCATCGTTGGTGACAACATCTGCCAGTGTATTTAGGTCATTGTCATCGAACTTGTCGAGCATCTCAAGTACCTTACCGCTCTCCCTGATCCGTTTTCCCCAATACTTATCGAACTCTACTCTGAACTGCTTGAGCTTCTTCTCAGATACATCCCCATCAATAACAGCCTCAGCCGCGACGCGCCCAGCCATCTTACCCGCCTCAATACCGCTATGGATGCCTGCACCAGTCATCGGAACAAGCATTCCAGCCGAGTCACCAGCCAAAATCAAGCCGTCCATGACTACCTTGTCTAAGGTTCCACTTACTGGGCATATTCCGCCATTCTTCTTTAGTATCTTGGCGTTCCTGAATCTTGGATCGTTCTCACAGAAGTCTTTCAGGTACTCGATAGGTGCCTTGGTATGCTTTTTCCTTACCCCTAGACCGACATTAGCTACTGATTTACTTTTAGGGAAGACCCACGCGTATCCACCAGGAGCATAGTTTGTGCCCATATAGAACTCGTTGGTTGTGGGGTCCTCAAGGTCTAGTCCGCCTAGTTGGTACTGGGCACATGTAACGTAATCAGGGAAATACCTTTGAAGACCAGCGCGCCTCCTGATAATGCTCCAGTGTCCATCAGCGCCAATCACGACCTTGGCATGGAACTCGATCTCCTCCCCATCCTTGACAGCTTTAACACCAACGATCTGGTTTCCATCCTTGATGACATCAGTAGCACGTGTTTTGGTCATCAAATTAGCCCCAGCATTAACAGCGTTCTCCGTCAAGGTTCTATCGAAGACTTGTCTATCCAATGTGTAGCCAGTCCAGTTCTCCGTGGTCATATCAAGAGTCTTACCATTGGGGGCGACAACCCTTGCAGTACTAATCTGCTGTGAAACGTAAGGAGGAACAGCCTCCAGACCACCATCATGGATACCCCCTATGCTGAGTCCTTCTGCGCAGTAGACTGGGGTTCCAGATGTCTCATGTTCCTCAATAATAATGACTTCGACGCCTTTCTCAGCTACTACTTTAGCGGCCATGCTTCCCGCGGGGCCTGCTCCGACAACTAGTACGTCGCATTTATAGTGCTGCATCTTCTGCCTAGAACTGTCCTGCGTTCAAGATATATGTTCTTATCGCTAACATAGCGAGATAGCATTACTTGTAAATGATTAGAAAAACAAAAGGGATATTATCGTTCAAGAACCTTTTTTGCGGCTATCTCGATGTCCCTAGCCTTAACTGTTTTACGACCCGCATGATGAGCATAATCAATAGCCTCATGAGCAATCCTGATCCCAATGTCCTCAAGGGCTTCTCCCAAAGCATTCGCGCTTTCCTCACTGACACGCTCCGCACCCGCTCTCTTCAATAATTTGTGCATAGGGGCCGTCTTTATTTCATTAGACATCCTATTACCTTCTATTTCCTTATTTCTTTTCGTTAAATATTTAATACTTACGAGTCTTTCGGTGAAGAAGCCTTATTTCTTCCTTTTTTCATTTTTTTAATCTATAACCGTAAGATTTATGATTAAACTGGGTTTAAACCCCGTGTATCAGTGAAAATCAAATCGTTTTGACGCATTTCGTTGGTTACAGTATTCTTAAATCGATTTCAAATCGATGAAAAATAGATGAGTTTCTGGGAAAAAATTAGAGGTTTCCAGTATGAACTGATAATTGGGTTATTTATAATTGTATATGCCGGTTCTTTTTCATGGTTCACACTATCCAAGCATAACACTTTTACTACCTATGCGTGGGACCTTGGAATATTCGATCAAGGATTCTGGACAACCATCAACCTCGACAAACTCTTCTACTATACTTGTGAACTACACCTAAGTGAATCAGGGAGCTTCTTTGGAATCCACTTCAGCCCCATCCTATTCACAATCATCCCCTTGTATTACCTGCATCAAAACGCAGGAACTCTCCTCGTAGCACAATCACTGATTATCAGTCTCTCAGCTATACCTGTCTTCAAAACCGCTCAATTATTCCACACTAAACAGACAAGCTGCCTCTTAGCCTGCTTGTATTTACTTAACCCAGCGTTACATGGGATTAACTGCTATGATTTTCATGTGCAGGCTTTTCTTCCATTGACCTTAGGTTATGTAATTTTCTATATCCTATCCAGAAAATGGATACCGCTTATACTTGCGGTGAATATCACCCTCGCTGTACAGGAGCAGGTTTTCTATCTTATGGCTGCATACCTTGTATTTCTACTAATAATACTATTCAAGGATTCTACACAAGAGACTTTAAGAAAAAAAAGCCGCATAGTACTATTCTTTCTTTTATCGATTACTGCATGGAAAATTCTCTCAGCAAACATGATCCACTACTTCAACCCTGACATTCCATCCCACCTTAAAGCAGGACAACATTACGCTGTCCTAGGGGTAGATGATCCTCTCAAGATACCCTTGTATGCCTTGACCTACCCGGCAAAGGCATTGGAGGCACTCAACTATGAATGGTATAGTAAAATTGGTTATCTCTTATCCTTGTTCACGCCTTATCTCATTGTAGCATCCCTGTACCCTCTGCACCTGATACCCACGATCCCTTGGTTCGTAATCTCCCTGCTCAGCAATTATCCACCATATTACAGGATAGGCTTCCAATACTCAGCATACATTATCCCATTCATTTACACAGGCTTCATAGCTGGAACAAGCAAGATAACCGAGGCCCGAGACCCAATTTACCATAAGAAACTATTCACAACAATTACGATCCTAGCCATAATAACCTCCTTAGGGCTATCTCCATTAAGCCCACTAACTTGGGGGCTACATCTTAGCCCAGCATACGAGAAACCAGTAGAGACCATCAGAACACAGCGGCTAAACCAGATAATAGAAATAATACCAGAAAACGCATCAATACTTACACAAGACAACATATTTCCCCACTTCTCAAATAGACGAGACGCATACGTGATGATCCCTCCAACCTACAAGGATGTCAAGACATGGAAAGACGCCATAAACTGGATCACCCGCCTCGAAACCGAGTACATACTAATAGACCTTGAAACCGATCCCCACAACACCATACGATACGCATTCACCCCCATCCGCCAACGAAACTACCAGCTACTAGCCTTCTACGACAACATATACCTATACCAACGAAACTACACAGGAGTCACAATAAGCTACGAGCCAGTCAACCTCACATACACATACGCTGACCTTATCCCACAGCACATGAAGGAGCTGGATGATCCAACCAGCACCATAGGAACCATACTCCAATACCAGAACATGAGTATACAGACAAACACACTCTGGTATGGACCATACGAGATAATACCCATAGGCAACTACACCGCTACATATAGGGTGAAAACCGTGAACAACCGTCTCAACGAGACCATTACTCTCGATGCCTTCTATAATCAAACCACATTAAACAGTATAGAATTCACAGAAACCATGCTACAAAACAATACGTGGACCCAGATAGAACTCAACTTCACCCTAAACACAATAGCCTACGACATGGAGCTAAGGGGCATACTTACTGGCTTGAACACAACAATCGCACTCGACACAATAAAACTAAAGCAGCATCCATAGCCTAAACGTTTAAAAGGGCGGCGTAACTGGTATCAAAGGCAATAAACGGTGCGTCAGTTTGGGAAAAGTACGTACAGAGATGGTAAAAAGAATAAGCTTGGAGCTAATTGAGAAATACGAGTACAGCTTCCAGCCAGAGTTTGAGCAAAATAAACAGTTCCTCAAAGAAATAGGGCTCGACGTCAGTAAGAAACTAAGAAACAGGATCGCGGGATACATCACCACTGTCGTGAAATCAGATCTTTTAGCTGCCGCAATGGAGGAAGCCCAAGAGGCTACCCAAGAGTTCCAATAACCCCAATATCTCTAATAATTCTAAAAGTTAAACATAATAGGGTCCTAGGTGATAGAATCTGGGATGTCTAAATCCCCTGCTGCTTACAGGATAAACCACGAGGGTCTACAGCTTGATATAGCCCTCGTAGAGACAAAATGGCTACTAGTACATGAAGAAATTATCCCCTTCAGGCTCAACAAGCTCAAGGCAAGTTTCGAACGCGATGGCGTTCAGTCGGCCCCAATCCTTGTGGACAGGAACACCCACGTAGTATTGGACGGTATGCACCGTACAGCCATAATGAAGGAGCTAGACTGCAGGTTCACATGTGTATGTTTCCTCGATTACTTCGACCCAAGCATCAGCGTGCACCGGTGGTGCAGGTTAATCCCCGCACCCTTTAACGAAAAGAACGCTGAGATGCTGCTGGCTGAGTTAGACCTGAAACTAGAGCCATATGAGCTAGTTGAGAGCCTAGAGGATGATGAAAGCCTTCTTCTCTTATTCAAGGACACTGTGTACAGAATAATCACTGATGGCGATGATCTCGTTGAGAAGATCAAGAAAAGCTACAATTTAGAGCGACGCCTCCATGAGTGGGGATATCAGGTTCAGCACTGCACAGAATCAGAGGCAAAAGAGCATCTAACCAGCGGAAGCTATGAGGCAACTATGTATCTGCCCCGCGTCGGGAAGAAAAATGTCTTGGATGTAGCACAGGAGAACAGGGTTTTTACCCCCAAAGCGACTAGACACAGGTTACCGGCTCGCCCAGTTGCTGTAAATGTACCATTGAGACTTCTCAGAGACAAAGTGTCTACTGTCGAGGAAGCCAATAAGAAACTAGCCGATCATCTAAAAGACAAAACCCTCAAGCGTTATGATCCCGGGACCAAGTGGATGGGCAGAACTTACGACGAGGTCCTATATGTTTTCTCAAAATCTTAGATACCTATCGATATCATGTTCACTGTAACCGATCTCTCTCAGCTTGGCTGGGATATCCTCTCTTGATACTCCTTTCTCGGTCAGCATCTGAACCAGATCCTGGATAGACTCATTGGGTTCCCACGGATATAGAATCCATTTGTTAACCTCATCGGCGTAATAGTCTGGCTTGAACTCACTCCATGGTTTATGGTGCAGGGTCGCGATCCTCACCTCGGCCACTCTCTGTTCCTCAATATATTTTTTAACAACTATCAGGCTGTGTCCACTATCCGAGACATCATCTACTACAAGCACCTTCATTCCCTCTATCTGGGCGTTCAATGGGAAGAGTATCTCTGGTTTTTCACGTTTCTCCGCCACAGCGCTATAATAGATAATTTGAAGGCTCGCTAGTTTTCTGATACCAAGCTGGTCACTGATTATTCTTGCCGGGTCGAAGCCACCTCTGCTCACAGCGATTATGATGTCAGCCGCATACCCGTCTTCCTTTATCAGGTCTGCTGTTTTCTCTGCAAGGTATTGTATATCGTTCCAAGTTAGGTATAGGAATTTGAGTTCTGCCAAACTGAGCACCTTAAGGTTGTTAATCTGATGAGTCGTATTTTAAATAAAGCGCTTACGGTCAAATCATGTTATGAGCATCACTGATCTCGGTGAATGGACCCAGGATGAGATCAAGAAATACATGGCTGGACCAGAAAACAGCATGGAAAAATGGGGCGATGAACCAGCATGGGGAGAACCATTAATCGGTTTCAGCAGCGGAGCAGACCCATTATACGAGTTCTACAAGAAAGACATTGGCGACTTCTATATCCTACCCCAAGAGTTCATGAGATACAAGTATGGGCGAGAGTATGACCCCGCTCAACTCACTGTTATCAGCTGGATACTGCCACAAACCGAGGCAACCAAACAAGACCACAGAAAAGAGACCCATTTCCCAAGCGAGAGATGGGCGAGATCAAGGATATTCGGCGAACAAGTGAACGTAAAACTCAGGGAACACGTTGTAGAGATTCTTGAAGAGAACGGCTATGATGCTGTTGGTCCCATGATCAGTCCAATCTGGGAGGTAGCTAGGTCTAAGAAATATGGTTTCGCATCGACGTGGAGTGAGCGCCACGCCGCTTATGCAGCTGGATTGGGCACATTCGGGCTCAGTGATGCATTGATTACTCCAAAGGGAAAGGCAATGAGGACAGGAAGCGTAATCGTAGATGCAGTTATTCCCCCTACTCCCCGACCATACAAGCATCACAACGAGTACTGCTTATTCTTGATGGATGGAACCTGTGGAAAATGCATAGAACGATGCCCCATCGGAGCTATAACCGAGCAAGGGCACAACAAGCTTCTCTGCCAAAAGTACGTCAATATGACCCGCCAATATGTTCCACTTCATTATGGCTTTGATGGATATGGCTGTGGGTTCTGTCAAACAGATGTACCATGTGAGTCAGGTATACCAAAAAAATAGAGAAATAATTGAGTGCTAGGATAGTTTACTCAGTAACTATGCCACTCTGATCTACGGTTCCAGTCCAAAGGAACTCGGACTCGGCGTGCTCAACCTCAAAGTTATAAGTAGGCTTCCAGACCACAGGGTAACTCACCCTGATAATCCATCCATCTCCACTGTATTCGAGGGTTGATGCTCCCAGTAAGCCCTCGGGAGTCAAGTTTGCTATGGACCATTCATCGGTTATCTTGAGTTCACTTGCCTCTGGATAGTTCTCCTTCAGATAATCGATTACTATCTGAACCGCTGCTTCTGGGGGTAGTAACTCGGAGACGACTTTTTCTCTCTGGTTGAGTTCATCCCATGCGCCGTCGATCACGGCTCCTTGAACTTCTCTAGTTACTATGGTGATGATTGCAGTGTGCTCAGTGATTACTTGGGCCAATATCTCACCTGTTCTGTCGCCATAACCCGCGTGTTTGCATTCGAAGTCTATTGTTATGATATACTGTTCTGGATAACTCTCCTGAATTATGCTGTCCACTATTATCATCGAGTCCTCAACACCATCAAAGCTGAAAGTAGGTGCATTTCTTAGCCATTCAAGGGCTATTTCCTCTTCCTCTGCTGAATGGTTATTCGGTAACTCTGTTAGGGTCTCTGTGAGTTCATCGTATACATCATCAGTCTTGGCTGATAATATCTCTCCCTTACTGACTAGGATCACCATTGTATGTTCAGTCAATACTTGGGCCAGCATTTGCCCTGTCCTATCCCCATAGCCACTGTTTCTGGAGGTAAACTTGATTGTTACGTACCATGAATATGGCATTCTGATAGTATCTACGGTTACTACCTCAATCGAATCCTCTATCCCATCAAAACTGTATGTAGGGGAACTCTTCAAAAATTGGGTCGCGATTAATACCGCGTTTTCCTGGGTATATCCATCTCCTTGTGTCCCAGCGTATATACTGAGAACTGGAAATATGCCGACTAGCGCGATTGCTATTATCGTGTTTAATGTCTTACTCATCTTGTTTCACATGTAAGGGTCTCGTGTGTTTAGTATAATCCCAGTGTTTAGAACATGTGTTTTAATGTTTAGAACACCGACTCCGGGGGGAAAACACATAAGCCCCTGAGCTTCTACCCTCTTAAAAGGAGCCATATGCATGACCAGAGCCCTTTTCGTAGGAAGATTTCAGCCATTCCACTATGGACACCTGTATGCTATTGAGATGATACTCAAAGAATGTGATAGCCTAGTTTTGGTTGTCGGTAGCGCCCAGATGAGCCACCAGCATGATAACCCTTTCACCGCTGGGGAGCGCATTGAGATGATCAGAGCAGCCTTGAACGCAGCCAAGATACCCTGTGACCGGTATCTCATTATCCCTATCTCTGATGCACCAGCGCACAGGGTATGGGTTAGCGCAGTAGAGTCCCAGATCCCACGATTTGACCTTGTCTTCAGTAACCAGAGTCTAACCAAAAGGCTGTTGATAGAGGCTGGATACGAGGTTCGACCAATTAGACTGTATAAGCGGGGAAGATATGAAGCCTCAGAGATTAGGAGCAGGATACTTGAGGGTGAGGACTGGAGCGAACTCGTGCCTCCCGAGGTCCATAGGATCGTCTCTGAGATAGATGGTGAGACTAGGATAAGGGACCTTGACAAGTCGGACTCCTTTAACCATGAGGATGATAACCATGGAATTTCTTGATATAGATGAGACTCTTCAGGCTCGTTTCCCGGGACTAGCAGCCCAGATAATGCGTTTTCATGATGTTAATGTGAAACGTGAGGACTCTCAGCTTGAAGAGTATAAACTGGAGGTCTGTAAGGAAACTCAGGGAAAGTGGGAGGTAGAGAAACTCAGGGATGACCCGGAGTTTAGAGCCTACAGGGATTTCTTCTGGAAGCTCGGGATAGACCCCACCAAGAATAGGCCAGCTGCTGAGGCATTGATTCGTAGGGTTCTTAGGGATAGACCCATACCCAAGATCAATACTTGGGTGGATGCCTACAATCTCGTCTCTATTACGACAGCGATTCCGATAGCTAGTTTTGACTATGATCTCCTTGAGGGTGGGCTTTTGATGAGGGAAGCCCGGGCTGGGGAGGAGTTTCTCGGTATCGCTATGAAGAAGCCTGTTGTTTTGAGTGGTGGGGAGGCTGTTATTCAGGATGATAAGCGTCTTGTGGCGATCTATCCTTACCGTGATGCTGATTATAGTAAGGTTTCTCAGAATACGAAGAATGTGTTAATGTTGATGTGTGGGGCACCGGGTATTACGAGAACCAAGTTAAATGAATCTTCAAAAGTGGCGATGGACGTTCTTCCCAGATTCTGCGGCGGTACAGTAGAGTAGACTATGATTGATATCGATGGCTCATTGATGGAGGGAGGCGGCCAACTCCTCAGGATGGCAACCAGCTACAGCGCCATACTAGGAGAACCCATCAGAGTACACAATATAAGAGCAAAACGAAGAGACCCGGGGCTTAAACCCCAGCATTTGACCACATTTCAAGCAGCAGCCAAGATATCAGGCGCAGAGACCAAGGGAGCATCGATTGGTTCTTCTGAGATTGTTTTCAAGCCTAGACGGGTTCGGGGTGGTATGTATAGTTTTGATATTGGGACTGCTGGGAGTATCTCTTTGTTGTTGCAGTGCATTAACCCGATTCTGTTTTTTGGGGATAGGTCTTCTCAGGTTTCTGTGAGGGGTGGAACTGCTGTTAACTGGTCTCCTCCAGTTCCCTTCCTTGAACACATCATCTATGGTGTCTTGGATTCCATGGGTGCTACATCTAGGATACACGTTGATAGGCATGGCTTCTACCCGAGAGGTGGGGGAATAGTTTCTCAGAAAACAGATCCAGTAGAGTTCCTTGAACCCCTCAGACCGGGTAAACTAAGCATCAAGAGAATCAGAGGCATATCCGTATGTGGTGCACTACCTGAGCATGTGGCAGTCAGGCAGGCAAACTCAGCCAAGAAAAAGTTGAATGTTCTAAGGGTTAAGACCGATATCAAGCCGATTGTTGCTGATCCAGTGCCAGTTGGTCCGGGTAGCTTTGTCTGTCTCTGGGCTGAGGGCGATAATGTATTCGTGGGTGCTGATAGCCTTGGTGCGCGGGGTAAACCCTCTGAGGTTGTAGGGGCTGAGGCTGCAAAAAAGATGATTCAGGAGGTGCAGTCTGGGGCTCACTTGGATCGACATACCACTGATCACTTGATTTTACCTGCTAGTTTGGCTGATGGTGAATCTGTTTTTAGGACAAGTCTGATAACCCTTCACACCCTTACAGCCATCGAGATAGCCAAGGTCTTCACAGATGCCCGTTTCAGGGTGCAAGGCAGAGAGGGTGAAGCTGGTACTATACGGGTTGAGGGAATAGGATTAAGAAACACGGGTTGAAGGGTATGCGGGAGCTGAGATACACTAGGGGACAGATTATCGTTGAGGGTGAGCCAGTGTATCTCGACCAACTGGAGCCCAAGAACAGCTTCCCCGCCTACATGTATCATTTGGTCGTTGAGCATTTAGAGAAAAGCGGAGAACCATACACAGAAAATGCTAGTCAATTGCTGGAGACTCCAAGATTAAAGACTACTTTTCAGCTTAGAGATTATCAGAGTTCTGCTCTGAAATATTGGAATGAGGCTGGTTCCAGAGGGATAGTGGTTCTTCCCACCGGTTCGGGGAAGACTGTCTTGGCTGTAAAGGCTATCGAGGAGCAGCAGTGTTCAACATTGGTAGTGGTGCCAACACTTGTATTAGTTGATCAATGGAGGCAGGTACTCCAACAAGCATTCAACATCACTATCGGTGCACTCGGTGGTGGAAAAGAGGAGATCGAGCCCATCACGGTCTCTACATATGATAGCGCAAGGCTCAGGGCGCATAAGCTGGGTAATCTTTTCGACTTTATTGTGTTTGATGAGGTTCATCACCTCACAGCCCCTAGTAACAGGAGGATAGCGGAGCGTTATCTTGCTCGTAAGCGTCTTGGTTTGACTGCGACTCTTCAGAAGGCTGAGGCTTCATTGGAGTTATTGGAGACGCTTGTGGGTCCCAAGGTCTTTGAGCTTGGGGTGACTGATCTGGCTGGCAGTCATTTGGCTGATTTCACTGTCAAGACAATCCGGTTGCCACTGAGTGCGGCTGAGCAATATGAGTACAATAAGCAGTATGATATCTATCGCAGTTATCTCAAGTCTCGGAATCTCCAGATTCGGAGCAGCAGGGATTATCTCAACTTTGTGAAACGCAGTGGACGAGACCGTGAAGCTAGGAGGGCTCTGACTGCCCGGAATCAGGCTATGGATATCGCGTTGAATAGCAGTAGCAAGATAGCATACCTCAAGCAGTTGTTGAAGTCCAACCCAGATGAAAAGACGCTTATCTTCACAAGCCACAACAAGCTGGTATATAACCTGAGTAAGGAGATGCTAATCCCGGCAATCACTCATCAGACTCCTCAAGAGGAGCGGGAGGATATTCTGGGCAGATTCCATAGCGGTGATTATAAGCGTATCTTGACCAGCCGGGTTCTGGATGAGGGGGTTGATGTCCCTGATGCTAGTATGGCTGTTATCTTGAGTGGCTCAGGGAGCAATCGCCAGTTTGTTCAGCGGCTTGGACGTATACTCAGGAAGTCACCGGGTAAGGAGGCTTTTCTTTTTGAGTTGGTGAGTCAGGGGACCGCTGAGGTCTATATGAGTTACCGGAGGAAGCGGCAGTGAATCTCCCATTTGAGCATATACGGATGTATCGCCGGCAGGGGGTCATCAAACCCGTGTTTATCCGGGAACCCCTTGGTATACTAGATACTTTGATCGCTGTCTTCAAGGATCACAGGGAGAAGAAACGTGGACCATTGAATGAGACGGTCTCTGACTGTGAGCACCTCGGGTATGACTTCAGGATGGTCCGCGGAATCGCGTCTGTACTAGAGTCCCGTTCAGCGTTCCAGTCCAGAAGCAGTATACCTCCATTGGAGGCGAGAAGACAGGTGTTTACCGAGGCTGCTGCTGTTGTGGCTTCCAAGGATGAGCGTCAGGGTGTTTTGGAGGCTGTTGCCACTCGGAATGGGCTCACAGTTGAGATGCTTGAGGATAGCTTGTATGCTGATCTGGATGATGAGCAGTATCTTGTTGATTTCAGGGAGCCCAGCAGCGAGGATTTGATGCGGTACTATAATTACGCGAACATGATCGCTTTACTGGCTTATTCTCTGAGGCTGGAGATAAGATACAGGGGCTCTGATGAGTACTTGGAGAACCTTCTCAAACGGATTAAAACAGTCGAGGTATCTGGGGCACACAGTAAAAAAGCGGTGATAGATTTGAAGCCCACACGGAGGCTGAGTCAACGAGCGGCAAGGATCGATGAGATATTGAGCCGGGTAATAGCCATGCCTGAGTGGAGGCTCAAGGCTAATATCAAGTATCCTCAGCGATACAAGACCGTCTGTACTTTTGAGATTGACCACTCGGGTGATGGGAAGCTCCTTGCTGTTGATCAGAGTGACCCTGAGACTATCATAGAGATTGGGCTACCCAAGAAGAAGCCATCCAAGTATGGTGATATAATTGTGGTGGATGATTTGGCTCGTCGTCAGGGAGTAACTGCTGCCCAGATAATGAAGGAGATCAAGGATGAGGGCAACAAGTATAGGGATCTTGGAGGAGTCCTGATATCGCCTGAGAAGTATCAGGAGATAGATGCTCATCTTAGGACTCTTGATACCTTGGGAGAAGCACAAACATACATACTGGGTCTGGGAGTCAGGGATTTCATGGCTGTGCTTGAGTCCTTTGGGTATCAGGTTGAATGGGGCAAGCCCAAGAGAAACAGTAAAATATACCGCCTCTAAGGTGGGGGAATGTATATATCGTGCGTTCCGTAATTCTGCTAAGAAGTGAGATAGATGGGCTACCAAGCAATACAAGGAGCGACAACCGTTGGATTGATCTGCAGTGACGGCGTAGTACTCGCCAGCGAGAAAAGGGTCAGCTATGGACGACTAGTAGCCAGCACAAAGGGACAGAAGGTTTTCCAGCTAACAGATAACGTTGGACTAGCCTTCGCTGGATTGATGAGCGATATGCAAGCCCTTGTACGTGAGGCATCTGCTTATGCTAATCTATTCTACTTGGAGAAGAATCGACCAATAACCACCAAAGCCATGTCCAAACTAATCAGCAACATGTTGTTTAACCGGCGAATGATGCCCCTGCTTATGGAGACCGTAGTAGGCGGCTATGACGCTGATGGTCCAAGCCTATACAGCATGGACCCAGTTGGTAGTCTAATTCCCGATGATTTCCTTGCTGCTGGTTCTGGTGCAGCGATCGCGATTGGTGTTCTTGAGGCAGATTATAATAAAGAGCTGGACTGTGAGGCTGGTGCAGTGTTGGCGAAGAAGGCTATTATGGCTGCTATTGCCCGTGACGCTGTTAGCGGTGATGGTCTGGATATTTTGATCATCAAAGCTGATGGCTCTGAGGTTAGGACCGAATCTTTCCGTGAGTAGCTTTTTAGCTAGGTTTTTATCACTCATCTGTATCTTTTCTGTGTCTGGGCTGGTGGTTCAGTGGTAGAATGCTTGGTTCGCAACCAAGAGGTCGGGGGTTCAATTCCCCCCCAGTCCACCAATTATAGCGATTGATCAGTTTTTGATCATTATTTCCCAGAATGAATAATTCAATTGATCACCCTATTATTATTTGAAGATAAATGAAAAATGAAGAAGAACACTCATTCACCCTGACCGTAGACATTGTCAAAATGGACCCAACAAGCGATAGAGTAGTAATAAACGGGTTTCTAGGCGAAGAACTCGATATACAACTCAGTGAAGACGGGCTTGAATTAGTGGGAAACGAGGCATCAATCAGCGTAGTCATGAACCCAGAAAAAATAAAGAGATTAATGGAAGCCCAATAATGTCCGGAACCCCATGGACCATATTAATAGGCTTCCTTGGTGAGATGTTAGTCCCCATCATACTAGCTAGGAGAATACCCGGGTACAGCCATACCAAGAACGTGATAAGCGAGCTAGGCACCAACACAAGCCCAGCAAAGACCTTGATGAACACATGGCTAATACTATTCGGAGTAATACTGACAAAAAGCAGAATACTTCTATTAGACCTTGGATTGCCCCTGTTTTCGGTGCTTCTCGTCTATTTCTATGGTGTTACCTGTATTATTGATGGCGTGTTTCCCCTCGATATGGCCGAAGAGGAGTCTCTCTCGTCTAGGATTCACGGAGTTTTCGGTGGACTGGGATTTCTGGCTCTTACTGGTGTTCCTTTTTCTATATGGTATCTCTGTGAAGAATTTAGACAATTGTCTATTGTTTTCTCTCTTGCCTCTTTGTCCTTGTTGATTCTATTCATTGGATCAAAAAATCGGACCGGGGTCTTTGGATTATCTGGTCTATTGCAGAGGGGATATCTTCTTGTGAATTACCTGTACTTGGCTCTACTAGTATTGTAATACCGTTCTTGCTTGGTCTATTTCAGTCATTATCTATAGTAATAATCTGTATACTTGATTTATAGAGCTAATATTCTGTTATTAATATCAAGAGTGACTATATCCTATGTTTGCATAAGTATTATAAAATGACGTCTGAAAACTACTTAGTACTGTGGGTGATACAGTATGAATAAAAGAAAAGCATTAATGCCAGTAATAGCGACAATACTGCTTTTCGCCATCACATTCACCGTAGCCCTCGGAGAGACACTGATACAACCCAAAAACAAGGGAGAAATCCTCCCCATGGCCAACGCCATGGAGGACAACCTTGTAAAAGAAGTGGGTGACCTAGTTTCCTTCCGAGTCAAGATAAAGAACACAGGTAACCAGGGAACAGGATATATCATATCGGTTCTTTGGCGTGAGCATGGAACTGGTGAGTGGGAAACGGCGTGCATTGAGGACATTTGGCTTGAGCCAGACCAATACGAGCACATTGAGGTAGGGTCTATCGAGTGTGTTGAGTGGATGGCTGGCAAGTATTTTGATGTGCAGTTTATGCTCTATGAGCATGAGACAGAGCTATTGCTGGATTCAGCGATGTTGGAGTCGGCTTGGTATGTTAAAGAGCCGATTGTAGCAGGGGCGATCATTGATTCTTGGGTCTATTAATCAATTGGTTGTCTCTTTTTCCCTCTTTTTATTGAATGTCTCCAAAGGAGAAATCGATATGCTAATCATTTATGGTTATTAGATTGTAATTGGGATTCTATGGATATTAGACATATCACTCGGGATGAGATCCAAGATTTCATAGACTGTTATATTCAAGTCTTTGAGACCCTGAAAGGTATTCTTCCATTAGATTACGTGGAGACCCAGATCCAAAACGCATCCACTGAGGAGTTTTATGATAAACTAGTGGCAGAGTTCACTAATCCAGACTGTATATTGGCTGTTTCACATATTGATGAAGACATAATTGGTATGGCTTGGGGTAACATCAGGGAAGACGGAACTGGTTGGCTGGCATTCATGGGTGTAAAGAAACCTCACAGGGGAAAGGGATTCGGCAGAGCATTGCTCCTCTGGTTTATCGATGAGTGCAAGGCAAGGGGCACTCCAAGTGTAAGTCTGGATACCAATCATGTCTTGGTCCCCGCTATCACGTTATATGAGAGCGAGGGGTTCGTGAGGCAAGGATTGATAGAGAACTGCTATGGGTTGGAGTTGATCCTCTTCAGCAAGGAATTAGAATAATTTTCTATAGTCTTTTTCTTCTAGTCTTGATTTATTTTTTGTTGATTCTCTATGATTGTCTGGAAGTGTCCCGAGTGTGGGCGTCAAGTTATTGGGAATGAGTATTTTTGTCCTTTCTGTGGCTGGGAGGTAGAAGGAAACGTCGAAGACTATCTCATAGATGCCCCATTATAACCATAATTTTATCCAATCTTACATCTAAATACTTCTGATTCCTATGGGGAGACTCGAAGACAAAGCCCTAGACTATGCAAGCAAAAAACACAGAGGCCAACTGGACGACAGGGGAAGACCATACTTCTTCGCTCACGTAATCCAAGTCTACAATGTCCTACAAGATGTAACTGATGATGAACCTACACTCTGCGCTGGGCTACTCCATGATGTAATCGAGGACACAGACACCACATACGAGGAGCTGGTACATGAGTTCACCAAAGAGATAGCAGATCTGGTAATGGAAGTAACCCATGAGGGCGGAGGCCTCAAAGAACATTACTTCCCCAGACTTGAAAGCAGGAAAGCCATCATGATCCAGTTTGCTGATAGGCTAAGTAATATGTCTCGGATGAGGGATTGGCCCGGTGATATACAGCAGTGGTTCCTCGAAGATAGCAGGTATTGGAAAAAAACTCCTGAGGAGGTTTCTATATGATTCATCTTGAAGAGAAAGCACTTGAGTTTGCTAGTATCAAACATGAGAGTCAGCTTGATGATCAGGGAAGACCATACTTTTTCGCACATATCATTCAGGTTTATGGGTTGCTGAAGGATGTTACCGATGATGAGGAGATACTGTGTGCCGGTATACTTCATGATACCCTTGAGGATACTGATACCACATATAATGAACTGGTGCATGAATTCACCAAGGAAATAGCTGACCTAGTCTTGGAATTAACCTTTGAGGGGAACAGCGAGACTGGCAGATACTTCCCGAAGCTTCACAGCCACAAGGCAATAGTGGTGAAATTTGCCGACAGGTTGAGCAATCTTGTCCGAATGGTGGATTGGCCCGGGGACTGGCAGGAGGGGTACCTCAAGAACAGCGTTTTCTGGCCAACCGAGTCCAAGAAGAAACCCGAATCATAGTCCCCTATTTTTACAATTATTGCGTGATGGATATATTGATGTTGGTAACATAGTTCAGGATTGAGACTATTAACCATACAATAACCAGTAAAGCAGCTCTGTTCCGATTTTTTGTGATGGTGTTTTCGGTAAACCACTTGGGCAGGAAGGTTACTAGGCTGTATATCGCGAATGCGATTGGGTTCATTATGAGCATTAATGGGAACGTGTACAGTAGGCTGTTGTTTGAGAGGATCACCTCGATTATAAAAGCCAAGATTATCATGGAGCCGATTAACCTCTTGTTACCCCATTTTCTTGTATAGATCAAGTATGCGAATATCAGGGGATAGCCGATGTAGAATAACCAGATATAAGGCATATGTTGAAGCCATCTTGCGGTATCTGGGTTGAAAGCTGTTGTATAATCCACAATAACCCAGACGGTTACTCCTGATAGGAGATACCTCAAGAAGGGTCTCATATGTTTACTTGTGTTTATCCAGATATAAAATTAGAAACAGTCTACAGAGATGAATAAAATAAAAAAACATAGCATAAGCTCTTCCTTCTATCTGATGAAGTGAAGTAAAACCTGATTTGACCCTGTTTATTCTTGCTTTTCCAACCTTTGCTTAATATCCTTTACTTTCTTCTCAAGATCTTCTAGCTGGTTTGTGAGTTTCTGCTTCTCTTGCACTATCTCTGGGGAGATAGGCTCCGGTAAAGGTATATTGACGTTGAATGAGTCGGCTGTCATTCGGTTGCGTCCTCTGCCCCTTCTACCCTGCATTCTTCTCTGTCCCCCCATACCAAAGCCAGTACGGGGTCTGCCGGGGGAGAAACTTTGTCCTCTCTGACCAAGATACTGTTGGTTAGGTTGCATTGAACTAGAGGCTCTTTCGATTTTACTTGTCTTTGTCACATGTTTAGGTGTGAATCTTGGGCAAGCAATCCCTTCTGGATCTATAGAAATTTGGTTTAAGGTGCAGAATCCATCATTATAATGAATACAATTTTTATGCACCTGATCGATGTTACTCAAAACACACCATCATTATGTTCATATGCACATAATATAAAGATATCTAATATCCGCAGAGAACAGTCATTGAGAAAAATAGTTCACGCGATCTATCAGAATGTAACCTTGTTACTTCCTAGCTCGAGATATAAGATAGGAAAAACAATCAGAGATATGTGCGCTAATAAATAAACGTAAACTCCTTTTTTCGCTTTTATGTTTCAAGCGAGTCGAGTCTCTCCAACGTTTTTTCTATGACTTTTCCTTCTTTCACAAAATGCTTCTTTATCCTCTGAATAAAGGCTTCTCTCTCTTCTTCTGTTTCATAGTGTCTTAACAGGTCCCTCGTCCACTCAATGTTCTCTTCTACCTCTTGAGGTATTTTCTCGCTGTCATGTCTTACAGCACCCTGTGGACACACATCGTGACATCTACCGCAGCGAATGCATTCCTCCATATTTATCTCCGCTTTCTCATCAACCATCGAAATGGCGTCTGCAGGACACTCTTCAACACATACTCCGCACCCGATACAGTCCTCCTGTTTTACCCAAGGCAAATTGATTTTCCATCCTTATGGTTGCACAACACATTAAGTCACTAAAATATTTTGGCAAAACCGTGGATAGATTATTAGTCTTGATATTCTTGGCTTGCTCGTGTAGGATGGTCTGAAGTGGATGAAAAGAATGTGGGGTGATGTTCTTATTCTCACTTTACCTTAATCCTATTTGATGATTGATGAAAGCTGCATTAGTGTATTGGTCTAGAACAGGCAACACCGAGAAGGTGGCTAATGCCATAAGACAGGGACTGGTGGAGGCAGAGGTTGATGTTTCTTTCTGGAAACTGGGTGAGGAACCAGAACACAGCTTTCTAGACTATGACTTATACTGCATAGGATTTCCCTCATACAACTGGCACACACCAGAACCAGTAACCAAATACCTGAAAGAACATCATAGAAAAAATGAAAAAGCAGACCTAGTAAAACCAAGCTCACCAAGGCTTCAAGGTAAAAACGCTCTAATATTTTGCACCTATTCTGGCCCTCATACTGGGTTGAGTGAGGCTACTCCAGCTGTCAAGTATGCTGGACAGTTTTTTGAGCACATTGGTGTTTCTGTGGCTGCTGAGTGGTGTGTTCTCTCTGAGTTTATTGGATGGGAAGAGGGTAGTGTTCATGGACGAATGGGTGATATTCGCGGAAAACCAACAGATGAAGATCTGAGAAAGATTACACAAGATACTATAGAATTGGTGCACTCATTAAGAAAACCCTAATCAAACTCTAGTAGCCATTGAAACCTGCGTGCATGTATTATTAACTATCGAGACAATTTTCAATAAAAAAGAAAAACCGAATACAATCGAACAAATGAACAAAGAAGAAGGGGGGAGGGGGGGGGGGTAACACGAATAACT
>Ga0272442_10003870_pt1 | contig 20762 bp, 5 predicted proteins | sample SSMForm2O_FD_200262 | JGI IMG/M metagenome (GOLD analysis project Ga0272442, IMG submission 200262) | Marine sediment archaeal communities from Little Sippewissett salt marsh, Falmouth, MA, United States - SSM-Form-2O | ecosystem: Environmental > Aquatic > Marine > Wetlands > Sediment ... | reverse complement strand
ATTTTAAGGGGGATTTTCACTTTCTTTACTTTCATTTTCCTTTCCCCCCTTTCTTTTTTCCTTATTTGCTTTCTTCTTCAACTTTCATATTTGTTATTCGGGTAGGTTAAATGATGAACGAAGTGTCAATTATGGATGAAATGTCAATGATGAACAAAGAGTCAATGATGGATAAAATGTCTATAAATAGAAGAGTTTTAATTCATCTGGTTATACTTTCTTCTTTCATATTACTTTTCATGGCGCAAGCATCTGCTTTTCAGAAATTTGATTCGGATTGGTCCCAGTTCCAGTGTTCCTGGAACAGGAGTGGTGTTACCTTTTCTCCGGCTCCTATTAATTCTCCCGGGGTTGCATGGACTGCTTTGCACTACCGGTCAAATGCTGCCTGCGGGGGGGACGGGTTAAGTGTTCCGCCTGTGATTGCAGGGGACCTTGTTTACACTTTCGATTCAAACGGAACTGTCCGGGCATTTGACAAAAACAACGGGGAAACTGTCTGGCGGCAGGAAACCGTAGGAGGCCCCGTAGCCCAGCTTTCGACTCCCGCATACGGAGATGGGAAGCTTTTTGTTGCCAGTAACAGCGGGGACATTTTCATCTTCGATGCTTATACCGGGGAAAAGCTTAATGAGGTGCACGTTTCAGATGGTAACTTTGAGTGCCCTGTCACCTATTTCGACCACAGGATCTATTTTGGGGAAGGCCGCAAAGGGAGTTTTGAAACAAGGCATTATTACTGCTATGACGAGTCCGGGAACGAAATCTGGAATCATTCCCATCCCGACACTGCAGGTTTTGTGATGGCAGGAGCTTCCGTTGCTGGAAACTTCATTATCTATCCGGTACATGAAGGGAGCCTGTTCTGCCTTTACAGGGAAAACGGGACTTTGAGGGATGAAATTGCCCTTAACAGGAGTTTAGACCTTTCCTTTGCAAGAGAAGATTGCGGGAGCATCCAGGCCTCGGTCAATTACCGGGATGGGTATGTATACACGACTTCCGGAGAAGGGGATGTCGGATATGTCTGGAAAATCGGCTTTGATGAAGACAGCGGGTATTTCCTGGACCAGGGCTGGAGCAGGGCAAACGGATATTCCTCTTCCACACCTGCGGTATACGGCGGGAAAGTCTATGTTGGTCAGGGTGAACACGGAGTTCCCGGAAACTTCAGCTGCCTTGACGATGCTTCGGGGGCTTTCCTGTGGAATTTTTCCCTGAATACCGGCGTCAGGGCTTCTCCTGCTGTATCCGTTCAGGAAGGGCACGCTTACGTTTACTTCACAGGTACGACCCATAATGGTTCACTTTACTGCTTGAATGAATCCGGGGGACTTTGCTGGGAGTTCAACAATCCCCTGGACGACGGGTATATTTCCCAGGGGGCAGCTGTTTCCGACGGGAAGGTATACTTCGGGACGGATGCGGGGATGCTTTATTGCATCCGGGTAAAGGAAGGCTGGCCCCAGTTCCATGCCGATCCGCAGCACACGGGGTTTTCGGATTCTTTCGCCCCAAACACCGGCAGGATAGAATGGGGCAGTGAAGATCTCGGAGCTATAGGTTCTTCTTCCCCGGTTGTCGCCGAAGGAAAGGTCTTTGTCAACTGTGGGGAGAAGGTAAAAGCCCTTGATGAACTAACCGGGGTCTACCTGGGTGATTACGGAAACGGAAGTGCTGGCGGGACGGATGGTTCCTGGGCTTCCCCCTGTTACCACTCGGGCAATATCTGGTGTGGAAGGCCGGAATCTGTAAACGGCGGGACAATGGTTGCCGACGGAATGGTCTTTGAAAGCGACTGGGACGGGCACCATTACTTCTGCACCGATGAGGAGAGTGGGGAAGAACTCTGGAATTTTACGGTGGAAGGAAACGCCCAGGGAACGGCTGCCTACCTGGAAGGAATGGTCTTCCTTACGAGCTGGGAATATGGAGGAAACGGTCACGTCTACTGCGTTGATGCAAAAAACGGTTCCGAACTCTGGAACCGGATGACCGAAGCCGGGACATGCGGTTCACCGGCTGTTTCTAAGGACTTTGTGTACGTTACGACCTATGACTTCTACGGGGACGGGGAAATTTATGCCCTCTATACCGGAAACGGTTCTGTTGCCTGGAGACAGGACATTAAGCGTACGGATGCGACACCTGCCATTGCTTACGGAAATGTGTACGTTGCGGGAGGGTATTACGATTTCCAGACCTGCTGCTTCAACGCCACTACGGGTAATCTCCTCTGGAACACATCCGTTGAAGCCGGGATAGGGGGATGGACCTGTTCCCCTGCTGTTGCCGACGGGAAGGTTTTCGTGGGAAGCCTCTCCTCCGGGGATATGGCTGGCGGATACTCCGGCACTTATGCTCTTGACGCTTTTACGGGCGATGTCATCTGGAACAGTTCAAAGGGAGGTGCGTCCCCGGCTGTTTGTGACGGTATGCTCTTTACTATTGGAGAGGACGGAAAGGTCTATGCCTTCAAAGACTCCCTCCCCGAGACCCTGAAGCTTTCCCGTTCATATCCCGGGGAAGAAAGTGTTGTTTATTACGAAGGTGATTCAGGGACTTTCACGGCAACATCCAGTGAACCGGCTTACCTTGCATGGTACCTGGACGGAGAGCTTTTTCATTCCGAAAGTTACGTCCTGAGTTCATCTTTTTCCTTTGATTCTGCCGAGTTGGGAGTGCATAACCTTACTGTCACGGCTTTGAATGATAATGGGACCGCCCGGGTCCGATGGAACTGGACAGTAATTGAATCTCCCGTTTCCCGGCTTCCGGCTCCCGATACCTGGTACCAGTTCCACAAGGATGCGGCTCACTCCGGGTTTTCAAATTCCTATGCTCCGAATACTGCAAACCTTTTATGGGTAAGTGAAAATATCGGGGCAAAGGGGACATCTCCTGTGGTTGCCGAAGGGAAAGTTTTTGTCAACTGTGGGGAGTATGTGAAAGCCCTGAACGAGTTCACAGGCGAATATCTCCATCCTGCCTGCCCCGGGAGTGAAAGGCTCGGTTCCTGGGCTTCCCCGTGTTACCATAACGGGACTGTACGCTGTGGAAGGCCTGAATCCGTGGACGGCGGCAGCATGGTTGCCGACGGTAAAGTCTTTGAAAGTGACTGGGACGGACACCATTACTTCTGCACCGATGAGAAAAGCGGGGAAGAGTTCTGGAATTTCACGGTCGAGGGGAAAGCCCAGGGTGTGCCTGCCTATTCTGACGGAAGGGTTTTCCTTACGAGCTACATCTGGGGAGGAAAAGGGCACGTGTACTGTGTGGATGCGGATACCGGTTCCCAGATCTGGCATACTGAAACCGAATACGGTTGCGGAGGTTCGGCTTCAACCGACGGAGACCGGGTGTACGTAAGTGAGTATAACTGGGGAGGAGATGGAGCGGTTCAGGCTCTTAACGTTTCTTCCGGGGAAACGGTCTGGCGGCAGTCCATAAAGCGCTCTGATTCCACACCTGCGTTTGCTTACGGAAATGTGTACGTTGCAGGAGGTTGCGTGGGCTTTGGCGAACTTCAGACCTACTGTTTCAATGCAAGCACTGGAGAATTGATATGGGTTACTGAACCCGAAAGAAGGCTTGGGGACTGGAAAAACTCTGTAGCCGTTGCCGATGGCAAGGTCTTTGTTGGTGAAACAAACGAACAGAGCAGTGGAGATGGATGGGGTGCCATCGGGCTTCATGCCCTGGACGCCTTTTCAGGTGAAGAAATCTGGAGCTACCCCGCAGGTGGGGAATCTCCTGCCGTTTCCGAAGGGATGGTCTTTACCATCGCCTATGGCCGGGTTTATGCTTTCGGGGAGCCCCATACCCCTAAAGTTTACCTTGAAATAAACAATTCCGAACTTGATTTTGGATCTCTTTCAGCAGGACAAAACAGTACCTGTTCCCTGAACATTAAAAATTCCGGAAACTGCGGCCTGAATGTTCGTCTTGAAGTTGGGGAAGAATCCGGGCAGATGTTTGACGAAAACCTCTTCCTTGATTCTCGCTTCTGGAATGATTATTTTAAGTTCATGGAGGTGGGTCAGTCGGAAGATGCCGAATTTGTGCTTGCGGTGCCAGAGACTTATTCGGGCAATGAAAACGGAGATGGAAAAACTATTTTCTGGGTGGATATGGCCTGATAAAAGTCTCTACCTTTTTATTTTCCTTTTTTATCTACGATCGTTTTTCCTTTTTTAGTTTTGTTTTTCTTTTTAATCCTCAATTTTTTCAGTTACTTCTCCTTCCTGAATTTTTCATTTTTTCCTTTCCTTTTTAGCTTCGGTTTTTAAGCCTTAATTTTTACTGTATTTTGCTAACGGTTCAGTAATCTGATTTCCTTCAAAACTTTTCACGCCGATCCTTAAGGCCTTGTTACGATGCCGGTTAGAAGCAAGTCAAAAACATTTTTTCTGATTTAGTTCCTGCCCACAAATCAACAGGTGAAGACAAATTTAGTTGATTGTTATCTTGCAGGGTAACGTTTGTTACCCAAATACTATTCTATATTTATTTTGTTTTCAGAAGAATATTGAATTTTATAAACCTGCTTTTTAGAATCTATCTCGTGGAAATTAAATCAAAAGGGTGAGGAAGAAATTGAGATCCGGTGTTGGGAGAAGACCTTTCAGGTATATGTGGTCAGTTTCTCTTCCGTAGCGCGGAAGCTTACACAAGCCGGGTCTTGCAGTGTTTCCTCTGCAAACTCTTACGTAGATTTTTTCTTCCGGAAACTTTCGAAGTTTTCTCCCTTGGCTATAACGATTGTATGATAAATTTTGATTATTAAAACTGGGAAGGTTAAATAATATGAAAAGGAAAGATTTTGTTAGAAATTTTTCATTTTTTATGGTATTTCTGCTGATTTTGACGCTTCCTTCTACGGCTCTGGCCTCCGACTGGCAGATGTTCAAGAAGGATGTTTTTAATACGGGTGTAACGGATGACCCCGCTCCCGTAAGCACACCTGATTCCAATTCCTGGGCATATAATCTTGGGGATGAAGGAGTGAATAGTTTTCCCGTGATTGTTGGGGATATGGCGTACATTGCAAGTTCTTCGGGTGTTTCGGCCATATACCTTGAAAACGGAACTGAAGCCTGGAAGGGATCTTGTTCTCTTGGTTATGCCCTTTCCACTCCCGCTTATGGGGACGGACAGGTTTTTGCAGCCTCAACCAGTGGAAAACTCTATATTTTTGATGCTAAAACCGGGGCTGCCCGGAATATTACAGTAAGTAGTAACATGCTTCATGGGCCGATACTTTACGAAAACCACAGGCTTTATTTCGGGGACTCTCGGACCTACACTGGATATGACGGAAACTTCTACTGTTACCCTGATAACGGTTCTTCGACTTATATCTGGACCCGGCCTGCCGAAAACGGGCGGGCATACTATCGTGTGAATGCAGCTATTATAGGGGATTATGTTGTGTACGGGGATAATGGGGGAAACCTTACCTCCGTAAGAAAAGCTGATGGGTTTCCAGTAGAGGACATTAGCCTCTTCGAACTCTTTGGTAAAGACCTGGGGGAAATCTGGACTGGAATTACCTATGATGAGGAGACGCAAAGGCTCTATACTTCCACTAAAAAGGGTTCTGATGAAGGATACTGTTTATACGTTGGCTTTGACCCTGCAACCGGCACTTTTTCGAAAAGTGAGATCGGAGAATACAGTAGCGGTTATTCGACCTCCACTCCTTCAATTTACGGAGATAGGGTCTATGTGGGCACAGGGGGCCTATCTTCAGGTGCTGCCGACCAGCTTCTCTGCTTAAACCGGACAAGCCTTGAGAAAATCTGGGCATATCCTTCCAGTGGTTCTGTTGAATCTTCTCCAACCCTCTCTACATATTATGATGACGGAGACGGGACTGTTGATATCTATTTCACAACCAATTCTGCTACAGGCAGCCTTTACCATCTTCGGGACAATGCTACCGGCACCGAGCCGAAAGATATCTTTGTGTATAATGGGAGTCACGCTACTTACTGTATAGGGGGCGCTGCAATCTCCAATGGCTGGGCCGTCTGGGGTTATAACGCAGGAGATGGCGGAGCATATGTCATAGGTGCCACAACTGCCGAAGCTCTTGAAGCCGCTGCAAATTCCACTCCTTCGGGTCTGGAGGTGCTCTGGGATGGGGAAATAAGTCCGACTCCGGGGACCTTCAGTCTTGTGCCTGACAACAACCTGTCTGCAAGTTACGAAATCGACAATTTCACGGACCTGGGAGTTCTTGTAGCAGTAGCAAATAAGGAAGGCTTCGAACTGAACATTTCGGATACATGGTATGTAGCATATGGTTCTTTCTATCTCAACAGCATTAACGGAATCGGAGATGAAGACCACTGGTGGAACCTCTACATTAACGATGTGTCTGCAACGGCAGGACTTGGGGGTAACCAGCTGGAAGACGGGGATAAAGTTTCCCTCTACTACGTATCTATGTCTGGGTCAGGGGGACCTGAAGAAGCCGAATATGTCTTAAACATTACCTTGAATGCTAACGAATCCCCGAATAATGCCGAATGGACCCAGTTCCATAAAGACGTCGGACATACTGGTTTTGCACCGGGTGAAGCACCTGATACAAACAACCTTCTCTGGGTAAGTGAGCCTATCTGGGCAACTCCGAGTTCTTCTCCTGTTATTGCTGATGGGAAAGTATTTGTTAAGTGTGCAGTAGACCATGTTCCCAACCCGATGTCAACAACTCCTGAGCAATTAAGAGTGGTGGCTCTTGATGAATTTACGGGAGATATAATTTCTTCCAATGAAATAGGCTTGATTTTACCCACGTGGGGGTCCCTTTGCTATGATAACGGGCAAATATGGTATGGGCAGGATGAAGCTATCAACGGCGGGTCAATGATCGCCGATGGGAAAGTATTCGATAGTAACGGTGAATCGCACCATTATTTCTGTACCGATGCAGAAAGCGGGGAGGAAATCTGGAATTTTACTGTTACGGAATGTGGGAAGGCTACTCCTGCCTACTGGGACGGAAAAGTAGTCTTCACAAGCGGGCCTGTTTTTGGAGCAGGGGACGGATATGTTTACTGTGTCGATGCAGATTCGGGAAATGAAATCTGGAACCTGACCCTTACCCTTCGCCCACTCGCTGGTTCCCCGGCTATCTCAAACGGAGTAATCTATCTCACCACATTTAATGGAGAAGTACTTGCTCTGGATATAGACAACGAAGGAGATATTCTCTGGAACCAGACCTTTCAGGAAGACCCAGCTCAAGGAGGCACATCTTCCACCCCGGCCATTGCTTATGGGAATGTGTACGTCTCGGAAGGATATCCCGGAAGTGCCCGTACCTTCTGTTTCAATGCCACGAATGGAGAACCTATCTGGAACACTACCGAGGAAGAAGATATTGGAGGATGGACTTCCTCGGTTGCAGTTGCAGATAACAAGGTTTTTATCGGGAAACCTGCTGAAGGAGACTGGTTCGGCCATAACGATACCTATGCTCTTGATGCCTACACTGGAGAAGTGATCTGGAGTGCTCCTTACGGCGGCTCTTCTCCTGCAATTTCGGACGGAATTGTATTTACAATAGGTTTCGACGGTAGGGTTTATGCCTTTGCGGACCCCGATCCTTCTTCAGGCTCTGGGATTTCTCTTGAAACAATATTTAACGGCACCGTTAATCTGGAGGAAGGTAAGTTTACCTACAGCCCTGCTGCAAATCCGTCTGCAGAATACGAGTGGGACCGCATGACCGACCTTGGTGCGCTCATTGCAACAGGCATAGAATTCGAAACAGATGATCTGAATTACGGTTCATTCTGGATAACAAGTCTGAATGGAATTGAAAATGAAGACTTTTCTCTCCCGAATGCAAGTTCCTGGTCAGTTTTCGTGAACGACGAATCTGCTCCTGCCGGGCTTGGAGGAAATGCTTTAAGTGATGGAGATAAAGTTTCATTTTACTACCTCCCCTGGGATGGAATGACACCTCTTGTAGACCAGGCAACATATGCGGTACACATTACGGTAAATGCCGTACCTTCAGATAACTGGTATCAGTTCCATAAAGATGCAGCAAACACCGGTTTCTCTCCAGGGGATGCCCCAGAAAATAATAGCCTTCTCTGGGTAAGTGACCCTATAGGAGCGGTTACAAGTTCTTCTCCTGTTATTGCCGAAGGTAAGGTTTTTGTAAACTGTGGAGGCGGAAGCTGTTGCGCTGACGATAGTCCGGAAGCGTCTTCAAAAGGTGCAAAAGTCGTTGCTCTTGACGAGTTTACGGGAGATTCCCTCTTTACCTGTGGAAACGGAAGTGACAGGTATGGATCATGGGCCTCTCCGTGTTACGATGACGGTAAAATCTGGTGTGGACTTCCTGAATCTGTTAATGGGGGTACGACGGTTGCCAATGCTAAGGTCTATGTCGGGAACTATGACGGTCACAAGTACTTCTGTTTCGACGAAGAGACCAACGAAGAGTTGTGGAACTTTGAGGTTGCGGGCTATGCGCAGGGTACTCCGGCCTTTTCGGATGGGAAAACCTTCCTTACAAGCGGAACTTATTCTCCTGAAGGGCACGTTTACTGTGTTGATGCAGACTCAGGCACCGAAATATGGAATGTAACCCTCCCACAGGATGCTTTAGGGTCTCCGGCAGTTTCGAACGGTATAGTTTACCTGACTACCTTTATTTTCGGAAGTGGAGAGGGATATGGCAGTCTCTATGCGTTATATGCCAATAACGGATCTCCTGTTTGGGACGAACCTGCAGTCATCCAGGCAACCGATTCAACACCTGCAATCGGATATGGAAATGTTTATGTTGCATCAGGTTGCCCCGGGAGCAATCCTATCCAGACCTATTGTTTCAATTCCACAACAGGTTCCCCTGTCTGGAATACTTCTGTTGAAGATGATCTCGGAGGATGGACGGTTTCAGTTGCTGTTGCAGACCAAAAAGTCTTCGTCGGAAAATGTGATGAGGCGGACTTATATGGACATCATGGGCTTTACGCTCTTAACGCCGCGACAGGCGAAACCGTATGGAGTACCCCTTACGGAGGTTCCTCTCCTGCAATTTCCGATGGTATTGTTTTCACAATAGGTGCTGACGGAAGAGTCTACGCCTTTGCCGACCCGACAGAACTGGACATCGATTATTCGGTTCCCGAGACAGGAATGTCCCTGGATGCGGAAGTTTTGCCTGCGGTTTCTATCGAGTTTAACAGGTCCGTACTTGACTTTGGGACTCTCAGTCTCGACGAGAGCAGCAGTGTGCATCTGAGTGTCACGAATTCCGGGATTTCCGACGTAACCGTTTCAGCCGAACTCGGGGCGGGCAGCTCCGCGCTTTACGAAGGTCATCTCTTCTTCGGGGCTACTCCCTGGGACCAGTATTCAAAGCTGATTTCAAGCCAGAGTACGGAAGATGTGGAAGTCGTGCTCAACCCTGTCGGGTACAGCGGAGACCTTGGTGAGGCAGAAGGAAATCTGATTTTCTGGATAGAGACGGCATAAACCCGTCTCTATTTTTTGTATTTTTGGAGAGTTTCTCCAGGGATTTTTCCGTGTATCTTCGTAAAGGTGTCAGAGAACAGGTTGAAACAGCATGAAAGGAAAACTATCAAAGAATAGAGTTATTTCCCTTTTCTTTGCCTCTATGCTCCTATCAGCTCTGCTTATATCGGGAGTTCCGGCAGTTTTCGCTCTCCCCGGGTCGGATGTTAAATTGGAGAGTTTACCCTCCGTTTCTTCCGGAGGAGGTTCGGTAGGAGTTTCGGGAGGCGGGAGTTATCTTCCTGACTCTGACTGGCCCCAGTTCCAGCGAAACTTCATCCACAACGGACTTACCGGGAGCCCTGCCCCCATCAGCAACCCCGAACTTGCCTGGGATCTCCTTCTCGAAAATCCTTCGGGAGGAATTGAAGGGATCAATGTTCCTCCTGTCATCGTAGGGGACAAACTTTACACCTTTACTTCAGGCGGGACGGTCCGGGCTATTGACAAAAACACCGGAGAATTGCTCTGGGAAAATTCCTCTACCCCTGAAGCGCTCCAGACTTCGACTCCGGCTTACGGGGACGGTAGACTCTTCGTTGCAACAGGAGGCGGATACCTTTTTGCCTTTGATGGCGAAACCGGGGCCCGGCTATGGGGTGAGCAGGTCACCACCGGCAACTTCGAATGTCCCGTAACTTACAGCGACCACAGGGTCTATGTCCTGGACGGGCTGAGCGGAGGAGTTGGCACGAAGTACTGTTACTGCTACAGCGACGAAGGAGATCAGCTCTGGAAACACCCGGAAGAAAATACAGGCGGGTCCTGCTGGGACGGGGCATCTGTTGTCGGAGATTTTGTTGTATACACAACCCACGAAGGCAAACTTCTCAGCCTCTACTCTGGAAACGGGACCCTGAAAGATTCGGTAAACCTGAGTTCCGGGCTGTCATTTTCTCCCGATGATCCGGGGGTCTTCCGATCGACTGTGGTTTATAGCAACGGATTCGTGTACATCTGCTCCGAGCACGGGCAGGAAGTAGGCTATCTTTTCAAGGTTGGCTACAACCCTGAAAGCGGGAATTTCCTTGATTCCGGCTGGAGTACGCTGATCGGGTTTTCTACTTCCACGCCCGTAGTGTATGAAGGCAGGGTCTATATCGGGCAGGGAGAACACGGGGAAACAGGGAAGCTGATCTGTGTTAACGATTCGACAGGTGAGATTATCTGGAACTATCCATTGAGGGCAGGGGTTAAGTCTTCTCCTGCGGTTTCGGTTCAGGAAGGCGGAGTTTACATCTATTTCACGGGAGCGGAAAATAACGGTTCCCTGTACTGCCTGAAAGACGATGGGGATACAGCTGTTCCAGCCTGGGAGTTCAATCCTGAAGCCGATGATGCTTATGTCCTCCAGGGTGCTTCTATCTCTGACGGCAAAGTCTACTATGGGACCTGTGCGGGAAAAATCTACTGTATAAAAACCGGGGACAAAGTCCCTCCAACGGTTGATTTTTCTGCAGACCCTGTTTCCGGTTTTGCCCCGCTGGCTGTGCACTTCTCGGACCTTTCCGCCGGTACTGTTAAGGAGAGGCTCTGGGACTTCGGAGACGGGAATGTTTCTTCGGAAGAAAATCCCGTACATACCTATAGTTCTCCGGGACTCTACAATGTCAGCCTGAATGTCAGCAACATTTACGGCAGTAATGAAACAAGCCGGACAGATTTCATCCGGGTCTTCGAGCCCGGGAGCCAAATGCCTCCTGTTTCGAATTTCTCGGTATCCTCCGTTTCCGGGCATGTCCCTCTTACGGTATTGTTCAGGGACCTCTCGTCAAACGCTACGTCCCGGGAATGGGATTTCGGGGACGGGAACGGCTCAACAGAGCAAAATCCTCTGCACACCTATTTCGAAGAGGGAAACTACACCGTTTCCCTGACGGTCCTGAATGAAAACGGGCAGGATTCAAAGGTCTCTTCGGGGCTTATCCGTATTTCGGATGGGATTTCCTATGGCGAGTCCTGGGAACAGTTCCATAAAGATTGCTCCCACTCGGGACTTTCGGATTTCAGGCCTCCGTATACGAACAGGACGCTCTGGATCAGCGACTCCATCAGTGCTGTTGCGGATTCCTCTCCTGTGCTTGGAGAAGGCAAAGTCTTTGTCGTCTGCGGGGCTTCGGGTATGGGCGGCTCCTCTTCCGAAGGTTCGAAGCTCGTGGCTCTGGATGAGTTTACCGGAAATACTCTCTGGGAAGAGACAATTCCGGCTCCCGGTTCCGCTTCATGGGCAAGTCCTGCTTATTCCAACGGCAAGGTTTTTGTCTCCTCAGGCAGCGGGACCGGCTGTTTTGAAGCTTCTAAAGGCACTCTTCTCTGGACTTTTGAAAACCCAGGTGGAAAAGGTGCGGTAACCGGAGGGCCTCTTGTTTCCGAAGGCAGGGTGATTTGCAGCGACTGGGACGGGCACCACTACTACTGTCTAGATGAGTTCACGGGAGAAGAAATCTGGAATTTCACCGTATCCGGAAATGCACAGTCCGTACCTGCCTTTGAACCTGCTTCTGAGCCTGCTTCTGAGCCTGCTTCTGAGCCTGTTTTTGAAAATGGCAGGTTCTATTTAACGAGCTACACTTACGGAGGGGACCATGCCGGGCATGTCTACTGTGTAGATGCCAAAAACGGTTCCGAAATCTGGCACAGCAACGAGATCGAGGATAACCCCTGCGGCTCGCCTCTTCTCTATGGAGACCTCCTGTACATCACAACCTACAATTTCTACGGGGACGGGGAAGTCCTTGCCTTCAATAAGAATAATGGGTCAATTCTCTGGAAACAGCCGGTCCGGAGGACGGACTCTACCCCGGTGGCAGTTTCGGGGAACATATACCTTTGCGGCGGGTGCAGCGGGGTTTCAGACCTGCAGACTTACTGTTTTAATGCGACAACAGGGTCCCTGGTCTGGGATACCTCTCCGGAAAAAGGAATTGGAGGGTGGACCTGTTCCCCTGTGGCGGCGGAAGGACTGCTTTTTGCAGGCAAACCCTGCGAAGGCCAGTTCGGATACAGCGGCATGTATGCTCTGGACGCCTCTACGGGAGATACGGTCTGGAGTTCTCCTTTCGGGGGCAGTTCTCCAGCACTTGCGGACGGGGTCCTATTTACAATCGGTGTTGACGGGAAAGTCTATGCATTCAGTGAAATTGCTGAGGTTTCTATTGAGCTGAATACCAGTTCTCTGGGCCTTGAAAATTCCTCCCTCGGAAATTCTACCCGGTTCCTGAAAGTAAGAAACGGCGGGATCAATGACATCACCCTTTCCGCAGAGCTTCTTTCGGAATCTGGCGAAACGTTTTCCGAGGGACCTTTCCTGAATTCGGAGTTCTGGAGCGTTTATTCCGGGCTGCTTTCCAGGGGTGAAACTGCTGATACGGAAATCAGGTTTGAAATTTCTTCTGACTCCGGAGCAGGTGATGAAAATGAGATCTCTCTAATTTTCTGGGCGGAGGCATCGAGATGACTTTTCCCATGCTCCTTCCTCCCCTGGAATATCATGTTCATTTTATTGATACGAGAATTAAAATGTTGATACAGGATACGAAAACGAAAAAGCACATGTCAAAATTTTTATTTGCTCATACAGAATGCTTTGAGGTTTACCAGATGCTCAAAAGAATTGCAATATTCATGACCATACTTCTTATATCGGTCCAGGCTGCATCTGCAGCAGAGATCGGAGTCGGGGTAAGCCCCGGGACGCTGAGTTTCGAGCTTAAGCCCGGGACCCAGGGAGAACAGTCACTATATGTGATTAACACGGGTACTGAGGCGGCAAGCTATGAACTCCATGTCGATAACTCTGCGTATGAGGGATGGTTCTCAGTTTCCCCTTCCTCTTTCAGCCTCCAGGCCGGAGAAAACAAAGAGGTCAAAGTAACACTTTCCGTACCCTCCACTGCCAAAGCCGACGTGGACTTTAAGATCCTGGTCGTCCCGACTTCCGGAACCGACGTGATGGCAGGGGTCCGGGTCCCGGTCCACATTGATGTTATTATCTCCGATTCCGGCAGTTCCTATCACTCTTCCGGTGGTTCTTCCGGGGGAGGCGGAGGCGGAGGTTCCCCTGAACCAGCAAGCAATGTTGAGGTAAAGGAACTTGCCCAGCAGTTCGTTACAAACGGGAACCGCATAAGGTTCACATTCGTGCAGGGAGTTACATCGGTAGGCTATGTGGAATTCGATGCCAAAAAGACTGCCGGAAAAACCACGACCATCGTAGAGCAGTTGAAGGGGATATCCGTCCTTACTCCTTCCGAACCCGGGGGAGTAGTCTTCCAGCACATTAATATCTGGGTCGGAAACGGAGGTTTTGCAACCCAGGAAAATATAGGTAATGCCGTTGTTGGTTTCAGGGTAAGTAAAGCCTGGCTTGAAGAAAACAACATCGATGCAAGTACAATCACACTTCAGCACTTCGCCGACGATAATTGGAATTCGCTTCCGACCACAAAGGTAGACGAAGACGACGAGTACCTCCATTTCGAAGCAGAAACCCCTGGCTTCTCTCCCTTTGCCATCACCGGGCAGAAAATCGGATATTCCGAAACAGGAGTTGCCTCCGCTGAAGGAGTAGGTTCCGGGGACACTCAGGACAAAGCTTCTTTTGAAAGTGAAAACGAAGGGGACCAGGAAGCTGAAAGCAGTCCCGGATTTTGCTCCATTCTGGCAGGAGCAGGACTTGCAATCTCGGCTGTCCTCGTAAGGAGGAAAACGTCCAGATAAAGGGTTTCCGATAAAATATATTCAGGTTCTTTTTGAGGAGCAGTGGTTAAGGAAAATTTAACTGCTCTTCCTTTCTTTTTTAGCATTAAGGTACCTATTCTTTTTTGCTAAAGGTCTCATTTTTTTCCAGCTTTTTTTACACCTTATTACCCTTTTGGGTAACAATCGTTACCCGAAAAATAGGGGTTATATGTCAAATAAACTCAACTTGATTTGTCCCTAAAGTGGATACTCTATGGATGAAAAAGGTGGGATCAACTGTCATAAAAAAACGAGATCATACTCCTGGTTGGCGAATTAATATATTTTTAATTGATTGTCGCTGGCATTTTTCCAACCTTTTGAAAGTAAACTTGTGTTCAATTTCTGGTATGAAGTCTCTCCAGAAATTCATTTTCCCGGTATTTTGCCGTCTCCGGGAATCTAACGCAAAAAGAAGTTTTGGATTGAGATTTCCGCCCCTTTGCAGTCCCTAACCCTGTGTTCAGCCCCACACCAGGGCTTACATAATTCGATTTTTCATGAGGAGATACAATGGAATACATTCGAACTGATAAATTAAAAAACCCTGTAAAATACGCTAAAATTTTTGGATTGATACTTTTACTGCTTATGCTGATGGTTTCTACTGTTCAAGCTGCATTAATTGGAGGTGTAGAGTATGAGCTTGTTGCCAACACCACCAGTGATGCTAGCGGAAACTACCTTCTTTCTGATATCCCCAACGGGAATTATACTTTGGTAGCCCTTTACAACGTTGACAAGTGGCGTCGTGCTGATGAGGAAGTCCAACTGGTGAATGGAACTGACCTCAATGTCAACCTTGATACTTCGAGCAGGAAGATTGATGCAAATGAATCCCAGGCTCTTCTTGACCTTCTTGATCGTGCTGAAATCAGCGGTCTTACCCGCCAGAAGCAGATGGACGGCGATCCTCTTCCCCTTAATTTCACAGACGTGCTCCTTCTTGACAAAGACGGGGAACTGGTTGCCAACACCACCAGTGATGCTAGCGGAAACTACCTTCTTTCTGATATCCCCAACGGGAATTATACTTTGGTAGCCCTTTACAACGTTGACAAGTGGCGTCGTGCTGATGAGGAAGTCCAACTGGTGAATGGAACTGACCTCAATGTCAACCTTGATACTTCGAGCAGGAAGATTGATGCAAATGAATCCCAGGCTCTTCTTGACCTTCTTGACCGTGCTGAAATCAGCGGTCTTACCCGCCAGAAGCAGATGGACGGCGACCCGCTTCCCCTTAATTTCACAGACGTGCTCTTGCTGAGGGAGAAGCAGGTTGAAGATAACAACAGCCCGCACCTTAACGTCTCGGTTATCACCGGATACAGGTATGACTACCAGCTTGAAACTGCAGTAAACAGGCTCAATAGCAACAGTGCCCTGAACCTGACTGTGAGCTATTTTACACCGAATAACCTGGAAAATCACACTGGAGTTGATTTCGGCAGTATGGACATAGTCTATATCAATATGTTTACCCAGGATGCGGAAATGCTTCGGGACAATATTGATGAGGCAATTGCAAATGAAGCCCTTGTAATAGGCCAGACCACTACATTGTCTGATAATATCACTTATGTTCCATCTGAATTTGATGACGAAACCGAGCTAAAGGCTTTTCTCCAGAGCTACTGGTCAAATATCCCCGCAGATGACCAAAACTTGGACTACATGATTTTCTACCTTGCAAATGAATACTATGGTAGAGTGGACCTGGGAGTGGAAGACCCAATAGGTCCCCCTGCAAGAGCTATCTATCACCCTGATTTCGTTAACGGTTCCGAAGTTTGTTTTGCCGAAAGCTATGAGGAATACCTGAACTGGTATGCAAACCGGGAGGACGGAGGGCACCGTTATAATGCAGGTGCTCCCACCGTAGGCATGGCTTTCTATGCTTCTTACTACCCGAATAGGATGGAACCTTTCGAAACCCTTATTCAGGAATTCGAATCCAGGGGTGTCAACGTTATCACTTTCTACGGAGATTCTTCCAACCCGTGTGACCCCTTCATCAGGAACGGGACCGAGACGTATGTGGACGCCCTCATATCCTTTACGTACCGTGGAAACTACTTCGATACCGAAGGGCTGGACATCCCCCTTATAAACGGCGTCCTGAACGGGTACCTGAATTATACGGAATGGAACGAAAGCGAAAGCCCTCTTCCGGCTGACAGCATGATGAGGATCTACAGGCCGGAATGGTATGGGTTTATTGACCCGATAATGATTTCGACCTCCGAGATTCACCCTGAAACCGAGGAGGAAATCTACGTTCCGATTCCGGGGCAGGTTGACTGGCTCGTAAACCGCACCCTTGCCCAGGTCGAGCTTTCCCCGGAAAGGACTCCCGAAGCCGAAAAGAAGGTTGCAATCATCTATTACAACCACGGCTGCGGAAAGGACGGTATCGGGGCTTCCTACCTGGACGTTGCACCCAGCATCTGCAATCTCCTTGAAGGAATGGCTGATGCGGGTTATGCCGTGGATTCCGACAACATCCCGAACGGAAGCGAACTTACGGACCTTATCCTGGTGCAGGGCACGAATATCGGGACCTGGGCTCCGGGAGAACTTGACCGGATGGTTGAAAACGGGGACGTTGCCCTGATCCCCAGTTCTACTTACAGTGAATGGTTCGAAGCCCTGCCTGAAGCCCGGCAGCAGGAAGTAATTTCCAGATGGGGAGAGGTGCCAGGGGATATAATGGTCTATGAAAACGAGAGTGGGAAATTCCTTGTGATCCCGAAGATCGAAGTCGGAGACGGGGTTATCCTTGCTCCCCAGCCTACCAGGGGCTGGCTGCAGGATAACGATGCCCTCTACCATTCCAAGGACCTGCCCCCGCACCACCAGTACATTGCCTTCTATCTCTGGCTCCAGAACGAATACGGAGCCGATGCCATGGTGAATATGGGCAGGCACGGGACCGTGGAATGGCTCCCCGGTAAACAGTTCTGTCTTTCCTGTGAGGACTGGCCTGCTCTGATGAACGGGGACATCCCTGTTATCTATCCCTATGTCATGGACGGGCTCGGGGAAGGAACCCAGGCCAAACGCAGAGGTAACGCCGTTGTCATCGACCACTTAATCCCTCCTGTCCTGGAAGCCGGGCTTTACGGGGAATACGCGGAGCTTGACGGAGCCATCCTCGACTATACGAATTCAGTGGACATGGGCATGGATGAGGAACTTGTGAATATGCATAAGGCTGAGATCCTGAACCTTACCGTGGAACTCGGGCTCGACAGCCAGTTGAACATGAGTCTTGCCGAAGATAAGGTGAGCTTTGAGGATATTTTCCTGGATGAACTCTCCGACCTGCTGGAAGAACTCAAGAGTACTTCCATGCCCTACGGCCTGCACGTTCTCGGGACTTCTCCCGAAGGAGCGGAACTCGCGGGCATGGTAAACTCGATGCTTGGAGAACCTTTCGAAGAACATGTGGAGTTTTGCTTTGACCCGGCTCTTTCCAGCTGCAACACTTCCGATGAAGCCGAATTTGCCCTACTCGAATCTGTCCTGCTCTACGGCAATAGTTCCGCAGAAGCCCAGGTCAATGTGCTTGGCTGCAGCGAGAACGTAACCCTGACCGCAGACCTTGCCACGGCTGAAGAGTATGCTGCCCTGCTTGCGGAGGGTAAGAACGAAATCAACCAGGTCTTAAAAGCTCTGGACGGCAGGTTTATCGAGCCAAATGCCGGTGGAGACCCTGTAAGGGACCCGGATAATCTTCCCTCTGGCCGGAACTTCTACTCCTTTGACCCTGAGGAACTCCCCTCCGAAGAAGCCTGGATAATCGGGACGGAGATGGTTGATGAGATGCTCAGGCAGTATCAGGAAAGCCACAACGGCAGCTATCCAGAAAAGGTTGCCTATGTACTCTGGGCCGGGGAAACCACCCGTAACGAGGGTGTCATGGAGTCACAGATCCTTTACCTCCTCGGGGTCAAGCCGAACTTCGAGGACGAGGACGATGACTTTGATAGCTACGATGACCTGGTCTTCATCCCTGACAACGAACTCGGAAGGCCGCGCATTGATGTCATGGTCCAGATCTCCGGATTGTACAGGGACACTTACCCTAACAACATCCGCCTGATCGATTATGTGGTGAGGACGGTCTGCGACGAGTCCGAGTATCCCGGAACAGCAGAAAACCCCAACTACGTCCTTGAAAACACGAAATCTCTTGCTGCAGTACTTAACGAGACCCTGCAAGACGAAAACCTTTCCTGGCAGGTCGCAACCCTCAGGATTTTCGGGCCTGCGGACGGGGCATACGGTACAGGCATGAGCAATGCGGTTTCCGCGAGCAACACCTGGGAAGATCCTGAGGAGCTTGCCGAACTTTACATCAGTAAGATGAGCAATGCCTACGGCGAATACATCTGGGGTGAGAGCCTTGCGGAGTTTACGGGCTGCGAAGAGCTTGAAAACGAAGTTTTCTTTGAGGAAAACCTCAAGGACGTTGAGGTCACCCTGCACAGCAGGAGTTCGAATACCTACGGAGTCCTGGATACCGACGAGTTCTTCCAGTACCTTGGAGGCCTGAACCTTGCCGTGCAGTACGCATCCGGAGGAGAATACCCCGAATCGTTTATCTTTGACCTCCGGAAGCCGGGGTGCGAAGCGGTAGAAACCCTCAGTTCCTTCCTCGAAAAAGAGCTGTATGCAAGGTACTTCAACCCCTCCTGGATCGAAGGGATGCAGCAAAACGGGTACGCAGGAGCCGCCGAGATGTCAGACTTCCTTGAAAACCTCTGGGGCTGGGAAGCCCTGAACCCCGACCTTATAAGTGACGATGTCTGGAACCAGGTCTACAGTACCTATGTCGGGGACTCGGAACTCAGCGACTGGCTTAAGGACAACAACCCGCATGCCTACCAGGCCATGACCGCAAGGATGCTTGAGACTGCCCGCAAAGGTTACTGGAATGCCGACACGTCCGTCCTCGAAGATATTGCCAGGGAATACGCGGAATCCGTTGTAAATGACGGTGTCACCTGCTGCCACCACACCTGCGGAAACCCGACGCTTAACGAATATGTAAACGGGATGGTTTCAGTACCCGGTTTCAGTGAAGCGATCGAAGATGCAACAAAGCAGTCTCTTCAGGATGATGAACACCACAGCAGCAGCGGGCACAAAACAAGCCTTGCCGAAAAACTCAATCAGCCGGAAGAAACTGCTTCTTCGGGCGGAAACCAGACTTTGACATCCGTGGACGCCGGGTATGGAGTCGATTCTCCCGAACCTGCACCTGAAGCTCCGAAATCTACTGCTGACCCGTATGTTGAAGGGTATGAGATGAAAAAGGAGTCTGCTGAAAATGAAGATGAGGGAGGCATGTCCTTCTCAGGTGCCGATATTGTAGGTACCCTCTTCGTGCTGGTCGCAGCCGGCGGAATTTACTTGGGAATGCGGAGAAAGAAACTGTAATTCCAGGTGCATATAAGTTTAGTGGAATCCGGAAAGCGGCGTGTCAGCAGGTCTTATGCGCCGTTTTTTCTCCTTTTTTATGTAGGTCCTGATACAACTTTTGAGATTCTTGAGATCTTGAGAGTTATGAGGAGCACCGGAAAACACACTTTGAAAATATATTATTCTTTATTATATTTATTTAAAAACCCCAAATTTAGAAATATAATGGATAGAAGGAGCCCGTGCCTCCGCTTCCACACACAGGCACGGGCTGCATACCATAGGTGTTTTGATATGCATGGAAATAGACGTGTCTATTATCGAAAAAGCTTTTGTATGAATCTCTTAACCGCGCTGTTGATGTTGGCCTTGTTGACATCTGCAGCCGCAGCATCGGACAACACGATCAGCTTTGTGCTGGGGACGGAAGATAACATGCAGGCACTTGAAGATGTGCTTGCAGGCGACGATATTGGAGTAAACGTGAGCGTCTATAACGCCACCGAAGCAAATGCCACGGACTTCAGTTCGGAAAAAGTGCTCTTTCTGGCATCCCTTGACGAAGGGAACCTCACAAACATTAACAGTACGCTGAACCAGAGTGCTCATGTCGTTTCTTACGGCCTTCCGGAAGGTTTTGACCTCGGGAACTCAAACGACTCGAATATGACGGAGCTCTGGGAAGCTGGAGGGTACCACAACGTAAAAACGCTTATTCGTTACATGAACGACACCTTCTACGGAGGCGGCGTCCAGACCCCTGAAAAGCTTGAAGTTGCTTTTGTCTTTTCCAGGGAAAGTTCCATTCTTACAATGGATGAAGTAGCTATGGACCCGGAGATTTCCGCCAGAATGAATATAAGCACGTACTTCGGGCGTTCCAATGAAGACCTGAGCTTCGATCTTAGCGATAAGGACATTGTGTTAATGAGGGACCTGGATGCCCAGGTAATCGAAACGATTTCTCCAACTGTCAATGAGGCAAAAGCCAACGGGGCTTATGTCATCAGTGTCGGAAACCTGATCCAGTCTTATGATTTGCACAACGTTAA
>Ga0272442_10003868_pt1 | contig 20770 bp, 11 predicted proteins | sample SSMForm2O_FD_200262 | JGI IMG/M metagenome (GOLD analysis project Ga0272442, IMG submission 200262) | Marine sediment archaeal communities from Little Sippewissett salt marsh, Falmouth, MA, United States - SSM-Form-2O | ecosystem: Environmental > Aquatic > Marine > Wetlands > Sediment ... | reverse complement strand
AACGTAAGTTCTTATTTTTGGAGGTGGAAATTTTTAAAAATTATTCTAAAAACTTCTGATTTCTTCTGATTTGGGCGAATTTCTTGATTAAAAGTGCATGATTTTTTCGCAAAACTGTTTGACTTTTTATTAAAAGTGTGATATATTTAATAAGATACTAATGGGGGTAGGCGGAAACTCCATGTCTATACATAATCGAAGGCACAAAGGCACAGAGCAAATTAAAGATCAAAAATTAAAAAGCAAAAATACATATCAAAGATAAAATATTTTTCACGCAAAGGGGCGAAGAAGGCAGGTAAACGAGTAGACAAGTAAACGGGTAAACGAGTAAAATCAAATGTATCACGCAAAGGGGCGAAGAAACGTTGACCGTGGACAGTTGACCGTAATAAAAGAAATCCTAAGCACGAAATCCTAAACAAATACAAAGGCTCAAAATTTTAAATATCAAAACAAGAGAAAGATATTAAACAGAAGGTCACGAAGGGAACAAAGTTAATAAGTTGTGAGTGGTCAGTGGCGAGAAAATATGTTTCACGCGAAGGCGCAAAGACGCATGAAAAATATTTAACCATGCTATTTGTCAACATACAAGAACACCGAGAACTCAGAGGCGGCAAGGTCTTAGCAGACAGCAGATTGCCGCCGCTGCCAGATAATTAAACAGAAGGAAACGAAGAGGAACAAAGAAATAAATAACTGCATGGGTTCGGTTCGACAATGCTCACCGCAGGCAGAACCCATCCTACCAAACTTATTTAATTTACAAGTGCCGGAAAATATTGACAATACAGACATTTATTTTATCTATCCGATTAAGGTAACAGGAGCTGACATCCGGCCGGAGGTATAAAATGACTATTAAGCAGAGAATTATTTTATTGTGGGTATTCTTAACGGCTGTTACTGTCTCATCCGGCAGTACAGAAAAGCTTAGCAAGCTGCGGTTGGCCACAAAAGAAGAGTCATTGGGCAAAGTCCATCGGGGTATCATGCACGAAACACTTTTGTTGAGCCCCGATAAACGACGTATTGCTTATGCAGCATTCAAGCTTAACGGCAAAGTGGTGGTAGTTCTGGATGGCGTCGAAAGCGAGGCATACGATGATGTCGACAATTTAGTTTTTAGTTCTGACAGCAAAAGATTCGCCTATGCCGCTACTGCTAACGGCAAGTGGTTTGCGGTGGTGGATGGCATAAAACATAAAGAGTACGAACGATTAGGTGCGAACACAATAAAGTTCAGTCCTGATAACAAAAGGATTTGCTATATGGTTTGGGAGCCGAGCAAAAACCGGCAATATGTTGTTATTGACGGCAGGGAGCAGGAAAAATATATCGGTATAATTATCGGCTTTCCAAAGTTCAGTGCAGACAGCAAGAGGGTTATCTATGGGGCCAAGAAAGGAAACAAAAGTGTTGTCGTAGTAGATGGTAAAGAAGATAAACCCTATGACGCTATGGCTGGTATTGCATTTTCACCGGACAGCAAACATTGGGTTTATGCAGCGCAAGATGATGAGCAATGGCTGATAGTAATTGATGGTCAGGAGAGCGAAGAGAAATATGAGGGAATTTACGAGGATGGTATCGTTTTTAGTCCCGATGGGAAGCGATTAGCCTACGCAGTGATAAAGAACGGCCAAGGGAGCGTAGTAGTTGATGAACAAACAGGAAAGCCTTATGATGTGATTGACAACGGTAGTGTGGTGTTCAGTGCAGACAGCAAGCGAATCGCTTATAGAGCCATCCGGGATAAAAAACAGTTTTATGTAATCGACGGCAAAGAGGGCAACGCGTATGATGGTGTGGGGAAAGATACGCTGATTTTCAGTTCGGACAATAATCATGCAGCATTCATGGCAATGAATAACAAGGAGGAATTTATTGTCCTGGACGGCCACGAAGAAAATAACTATGAAGGCGTCAGCCCGCCCGTTTTCAATCCGGTTAGGCACACAATCGCATATAGTGCTGAGCAGGCTGGCACATGGTTTGTAGTGAACGAGGGTATGGAAAGCAAAAAATATACTATAACCGGGATCCCGGTGTTCAGCCCTGACGGCCAACACATTGCTTTTAGAGCAAAACGCTCGGAGAAGCAAATCGTGGTAGCAGATGGTAAAGAAAGCAAAGAATATGATGAGATATCTCAAAGCAGTCTTATGTTTACCTCTGATAATAGACATGTGATTTATCGTGCCGTAGAAAATGAAAAAAACTGTGTGGTTGTTGATGGTTTACAAAGCAATAGCTATGATATTATTTTTCAAATAGGCCCGTTTATTTTCAGTGACCCCAATTCGTTCAACTTCATAGCTCTACGTGATAATGAATTTTTCATAGTTGATATTCATATTTTGGAAAAATGATCTAAGGATGAAGAACTTAAACAAAAGAAATTAAACAGAAGATATCGAAGGTAACGAAGAGAAAGAAGTTATTGAGTGGTGAGTGGTCCGTGGTGAGAAAATATGTATCACGCAAAGGGGCGAAGAAACGTTGACCGTGGACAGTTGACCGTAATAAAAGAAATCCTAAGCACTAAATCCGAAATCCTAAACAAATTCCAATTTCCAAAATTTAAATGATTAAAACAGAAGAAATAATGGCCACAAAAAGAAAAAGAAGATTTAGCCACGAATGGACACGAATAAACACCAATAAAAAATAATTAAAACTCTGTGGTAATAAATATTTAAACCACCGAGAACACCGAGAACTCAGAGGCGGCAAGGTCTTAGCAGACAGCAGATTGCCGCCGCTGCCAGATAATTAAACAGAAGGAAACGAAGAGGAACAAAGAAATAAATAACAGCATGGGTTCGGTTCGACAATGCTCACCGCAGGCAGAACCCATCCTACAAGACTGACAAGTAAATATTCTTATGACAATTATAGAAGTTCTAACATTATTTTTAATTATTTTCTCCAGTTATTATTTTGGAGAATTTCTTGGTTCTTATTTTGGTCTTTGGGGTTGGATTGTGGGCATTCCGGCAGGAGGAGCCCTGGTTATTTTGGTGCGTTATTTATTATACTTCTTATTACTAAAATTATTTCCACACCCACCACTTTGTAAAAATAAGAAATGCACTGGTGATGATTATGAAATTATCGAATATCAAGATAATGATAATATTATCTGGAAATGTAAATGTGGAATACAATACCTTCAGTGTATACCCTATTTTAAAGAAATACTTCCCGACGGTTCAACGAGGCCTTATTTGAAAAAAAACCGTATAGGTAGGTGGAAATCAGATTCAATAATAGATGAGATTTAGAATGAACACATGGGTCAAGAAAGCAGTCTGCAGTTCTGGATTATTTGCCACTACTGGCGGCGCTCTTAAAGGAGGAGAGACAATCCCTCGATTTTACATCGAGGGCTAATTAAGACCACCCAGGACGTAGCCTGGGTGCTAAATAAAAAGAATAAATGGCGGGCACGGCCCGCCCTACGAATAAAAATAAGAGAAAAGCCGCGTGGGCATGGTTCGACAATGCTCACCGCAGGCAGAACCCATCCTACCAAACCAGGAGGTTTCGAAAAGAGGCGGCCAAGGTTTGATGGCCTATCTGGGAGAGATGTATTCCATCCAAGGTGCCGTTTTTCATAATGAAAATATTCGTCAGGACTCTTTTGGGAATTAAAGTGACATCATATTTTTTCGCTAAATCTCTCTGGGCTGCGCCAAAGGCGTTTTTAAAAGGCGGTAAAGGTAATTCGAACATAATAATTTGATGGTTTTGCGTGCGCAGGAATTTAAGCAGGACCTCCAGTTGAGTTCGGAACGTGGAGGAGTCGGTTTTACCTAATAAATCATTCCCGCCGATTTCCACTATTACGGTGGCACCTGAGGCAGGTATTTTGTTCATTTGTTTTTGGGCAGTCTGCGTATTTGCGCCGGGCTGGGCGAGGTTTACAATGTCGAGGTGGGTTTTTTCCGCCAAGAACATAGGCCAGTTTTTTTCCCGTTCATCTAATCCGGCACTAAGAGAATCGCCAATCACATATATCCTGGTATTCTTTTTGAGCGAAATCGTCGGGGTAAAATAATGGGGTAACTCGAAACCCAACAGCAGGAAGGACAAAATCACCGTAACAAGTGTTGAACCGAATTTGACTTTGGTTATTTTAGTGTGGGTGAGCTTAATATGGTTTAGGGCCAAGGATAGCAGAACCAGAAAACTCCAAAAGATATATAACCAGATAGAAATCGGGGTAGAGGAAAGAATAACAAATAACATACAGGCGAAAATGATTATTCTAAGAAGTAAGCGGACAGGTCGTGACTTTGTCCATAAAAAAGCAAGGAGACAGGCAGAGGCCAGGAACATTCCCGCGAAAAAAAAGGTGCCGTCAGCAAGTCGAAGCGGAAAGTAATTCATGTCACCTCCATGCATGTCCTATTAATATTAATCCTATCATATATGTTCGGGTAGGGGAAGGGAAAAGAAGGAGTCAGAAGTCAGGAGCCGGGAGATAAGGAGAAGTAAAACGTAGTCCGTGGTCAGTTGACCGTAGGTCGTAATGAAAAAATCCTAAGCACGAAATCCTATCCTCCTTCGCCTTCTAAGAGGCTACGGCGGACAAGAATCCTAAACAAATTCAAATCGAAAAAATTCTAATGTTCAAAACAAAAGAATAAATGGTGGGCATGGTTCGACAAGCTCACCACAGGTAGAGCCCCACCCTATAATAGCTTATGCGGTGCGAGAGCAGACGGGCGATGAAAGAGCGGGTGCAGAGGCGTTATTGACTTGAGCGGTGGGGGAATTATAATTGGCCAGCACACTGTCATTTACATCGATAAATCCGAGCAGTGGGATAAATAGAGTCTAGTGAAAGGTGCAGCGAGTGGCCCAGACGGCAAAAGAGTTAGCTGAGCATGTCGGCGGAGAGGTTTTAGGCGATGAAAAAATCGAGGTGGCCGGGGCGGCGACGCTGAGCGAGGCGGGGAGCACAGATGTCAGCTTTCTTGCTAACCTGAAGTACGAAAAGGACTTAAAGTCATCCGCAGCGGCGGTGGTCATCGTGGGCAAAGAGTTCAATGCTGAGGGCTGCGAGGGGAGAACTCTGATCCGCTGCCGGGACCCATATTACGCATTTATGCAGATCGTGGTGCTGCTGCATGGGTTTCGGGAGCATGAAAAGATCGGCGTGAGCCCGAAGGCCAGTGTGGCAAATTCGGCGAAAATCGGCAATAACGTGGATATTCATGATTTTGTGTGTGTGTCAGCCGAGGTGGAAATCGGGGATAATAGCCGCATATATCCCAATTGCACTATCGGGCCGGGTACGACAATCGGACAGGATTGCATAATTTACCCGAATGTTACAATTTATGATGGATGCAGCATTGGAGATCGGGTGACCATCCATTCCGGCACCATAGTCGGCCAGGATGGTTTCGGCTATGCCACCCACGACGGCGCGCACCATAAAATACCGCAAATCGGAGCGGTGGTGATCGAAGATGATGTGGAAATAGGTTCCAATTGCACCATCGACCGGGGGACGCTGGGAGATACGGTGATCGGCCGTGGGACGAAAATGAGCAACCTGATTGCGATAGGACACGGTACGAAAATCGGGCCGCACTGTCTGCTGGTGGCGCAGGTGGGGATCGCCGGCAGCGTGGAAGTGGGAACAGGTTGCGTGTTCGGGGGGCAAGTAGGAGTGGTAGGTCATATCAAGATTGGTGACGGGGTAAAAGTCGGTGCGCAGGCGGGAGTTACTAATGATATACCAGCGGGACAGGATGTGGTGGGTTCGCCGGCGCTGCCGATCACGCAGGCCAAGCGGAGTATTATGCTCTTAAAAGACTTGCCCGAACTGCGTAAAAAAATGCGCGAACTGGACCGCACGGTGCGTAAGTTTATTAAAGGCAATTAATTCAAATTTACTTACAGTCCGGTAGCGAATACTGAAATCATTTATATGCTTTTCACAAGCCGGGGGTTCAATTAGAAACCTGAATACAGATAGACGGAAAAATGAAATCAAAACTATTGTACACTTGCATTTTATGGGCGGTAATATTGGCGGTGTTTTCAGGTGCGACGGTTGGGGGGAAAGAAAATACATCTCGCGTTAACCTTTCTTTTGAAAATCAGGTACCCGTTAAGCTATGCTCTAGTGATTTTTCCATTCCGTGGGCAAATAGTCCTTATAGATATTGTGTTATTTATAAACAGGGAGAGGAAAAAGTTACCGAAGAGCAAGTAAGTAATTTATCACTATCACGAACAACGGATGGGTCGGGCAGGAACCATATTTGTATTGAAGGGCGATTGGGATCGGTAATCGGGTTTCGGCAGGAGTTTGTTCAGCCGGCTCAGGGTGAGTGGCTGGAAGAAGTTGTCACGCTGAAAAATTTGAGCGAACAAGAGTTGAAAATTGTTGATATCAAGTTCGGGTTTCGGCGTGCGCTGGATGGTCTGGAAGGCTGGCGGCTGATAGCGGTGCCGTTTCGGGTTACGGTTGATACACAGGTTCATGATTACAGTGTGAAAGACCTTATGGCTGGGGCGTATTCTAATAGTGATCAAAAAGAGCATTGCTGGACGAAGCAGAAGGTTTGGCCTGACACGATGGACAAAGACAGATTGCGGTCTGAGGCGTGGCTGTGGACTAACGGTGAGCGAGGGGTGCTGATTGGAAAGTACAACAATGATCACATAGAAATGTCGGTGGCGCAGGTTGAAGGTGGGACGGAAAAAACTACACAATCCCTGCGTTTCGGGGGTGTAGGTTTGTGTTTGTATAATGAGCCGCGGCCGGCGACGAGGCTGGCAGCGGGAGAGAGTTTTAGTTTCGGGGTTACCAGGTATGAGCCTTACACAGGTGTTATAGCCGATGGGTATGATTGTTATAAGAAGTGGCTGGACAGTAAGGGGCATGGTTTTCCGGCAGACTATAATGCGCCGTTGACGTGGGAAGTGCTATATGATGTGGGGTGGCACCATTCCGTTCAGGAGAATCTGCAGAAATACTATAATCTCGAAACTCTCCGGGGAGAGGCACGCAAGGCAAAAGAAGTAGGGGCGGAGCTGTTGTATCTGGATCCGGGGTGGGAGACTTGTGAAGGGGTGAATGTCTGGGATGAAAAACGTTTGGGAAAGGCCAAGGATTTTGTTAAGGAGATGAAAGAGAAATTTGGGCTGGAGGTTGGGTTCAGGACGGTCGGGCATGTGTACCGGGATGAATTTCCCCATAAGTGGTATTGTCAGCCGGAAGCAGATAAAGATGAACGAGGGAAATCGGGGCTAACAACAGGTAAAAGAGTTTACTGGAGGACGTGCGCGTGTTGTGAAGATTGGCGGAAGGATCATGTGCGGAAAATGACGGATGTGGCGGAGAGCGGTATGAAGTTTATGATGCACGATGAAAATTCGTGGTTTGGTCCGTGTTATGCAACGGACCATGGTCATACGGAACCTACGACGCCGGAAGATCATGTGAAAGCCTTATACAGCGCTATTCGTCAGATGCGGAAAAGCTGTCCGGAGATAGTAGTCGAGGCCCATGATCCGGTCTGGTCGTGGTTTATGAGATATCTGCCGGTGTATTTCCAGCAGGGGTTTGGGCTGGAGGCGGGGTATCAGGAAAACTGGGGCTTTGAGATGATGTGGGATTGTATTCAGGGGTTGTTAAACGGGTCGGGCAGAGTCTTTTATTATTATGCGATGGGGACGGATATTCCGGTGTATCTGCATACGTCCATGATAACGGATAATGACAATTTGCTGTTCTTCTGGTGGGTGGCGTCGACGGTGAGGCATTTGGGGATCGGGGGAAAATATCATAACTTTCAGCCGTCAATGCGGGAAAAATATTGTCAGGATGTGGAAAAACGATGGGCGGAATACAAAAAGCAGATGAAGTTGTATAAGTCGCTCAAGCCTTATTTTGTGCGGGGGGAATTTTATGGGTTGGGGGAAGAGGCGCATCTGCATACCTTAAAGGAGCGCAGCGGGGCGGTGCTGAATCTTTACAATCTTAGTAAGACGGCAAAGCAAAAAGAAGTTCTGGTGCCGGCGGAAAAATTAAAGGTCAAGGCCGGGACAACGGTAGAGCTATATGGTGAGGCAGAATTGAAGTGGTCGGGTGATAATCTGGTGGTTTCGACGACAATGGAGGCGTTGGCACCTAAAGTATTGGTGTTGGGAGATGCAGTAAAATTTATGCAAGGTAAATGATCAGGCGACATAGATAAGATTGAAAGGAGTATAGAAATGTTTATGAGCAGAAAATTTTGGGTATGGTTGCTGGTGGGGATGATGAATATAGCTATTCCGGGGCAGTTTGTGACAGCGGGAGAAGAGATCACCGGTCTGGAGTTTGCAGGCAAGGGTAAGCGGAGCGGACACGGTGATAACTGGCATATAACCTGGGCGAGCGATGATAATCAATACTTTGCGCTTTGTGACGGACTGGGCTGGGAAGATGGGCCGGAGTATAACACCAGGGTTTACAGGATGAAAGGCGATGCCTTTAATTATAAACCGGAACTATTGCCTAATTTTCCCCTGATGCAAGTACTGCATCCGCGTCAGTATTGGTATGGCTTTGGGATAGTGGCGATCGATGGGGTGATTTATCACTTTATATCGTGGCATCCGCACACTTCTCCGGAATTGGGGTGGAACGGGGCCAGGCTGGTCTATTCGGCAGATCAGGGCGAGAGCTGGAAAAATTGCGATGGGACGGCGATGAAGGCAGGGAGAGAATTGGCGACGACCAGGCCATCAATAAGCTGTGAGGCCAGTGATAAAACGATGTATTTCCTGGATACGCCCAACAGATGCTTCTCGTTAATAAGCATTCTGCAGTACGGCAAGGGTTATGAAGATAATACCGACGGGTATGTTTATCTGTATTCGCCCAACGGTTTGACAGATGAAACCATGGGGCAAACGGTTTTGGCCCGGGTGCCCAAAGAACAGATACGCAATAAAAAGTCGTTAGAATATTTCGTATCACGCAACGCAGACGGGACGGCGAACTGGTCGAGTGACATAAAGAAAAGAGGGGTGGTGCACAGCTTTCCGGCGGGATGGGTGTCGAAAGATTATCCATATTCGTGGCTGCCATTTGTGGTCTATAACAAAGGGCTGGGGGTATATATGATGGCGGGGGCGGGTACGGGTAAGGACGGCAGTAATTTGTTCTCGCAGAAATCATGTTTGACCTTTTATACGGCGAAAAAGCCGTGGGGGCCCTGGAAAGAGATTTATAAGAATGAGGCCTGGATAATAGATGGTCAGCCGGAAACGCGAATTTATAATCCGGTTATTGCTCCTAAATGGATAAGTAAAGACGGTAAATCATTCACGATGATATTTACGGACGGGCGCAACTGGGGACCGCCGTGGGATAGGCCGCGAAAAGGGTATTCATTAAATACGATGAGGGTAAAGGTGCTGACGAAATAGAAATAAGATAAAAGAAGGCTTAAGGCTCAAGGCCTAAGACTTAAGGAAATAAGAAGACAAGAGAAAAGCAGATAAGGAGGTAAGGAGAAAAGCAGATAAGGAGGTAAGGAGAAAAGGAGATAAGGAGGTAAGGAGATAAGGAGGTAAGAGCGCGGTCAAAATTAAATTTTATTTTCAGTCGTCTCTGCGGGACTAAAGGGTATTTATAGATCTGTATCCCACCAATAAATTGGTGGGCTATTATCAAAAGTCCCTAGCGGGACTAAAATGATGGGACAAGGCCTGGAAGGTTTTGGGGGGGTCTGAATAAATATCAAGGGGGAGAGATTAAAACTGCCCTATTTTATGGAGCCGATAACTATAAAATCGGCCAATCCAGGCACTTAGGGGAGGTTTGAAAAGGGTTAAGGCGGGTCTTAAAACCATAATTACCGGTGCAATCGTCATAACCGGTACATCCAGAGGTAACCCCAGAATAGGTAATATGTTACAAATGAATCAGAATTTAAGTTGACACAGGTTAGGGACGATAGTTAAATTAGGAACTATAGGTAAAGTGAACAATTACTATAAATGGTTAAAATATAGGTCTTAGCTGATTTAGCGTGTTTATAGAGAGGTATTAAAATGAAAAATGTATATTCCACCGGAGAGGCGGCGGATGTTTGCAAGGTAAGTCAACAGACGATAATTCGCTGTTTCGATTCGGGGCGGCTGCAGGGGTTTCGGGTGCCGGGGTCTCGCTTTCGAAGGATACCGCGGGAAAGTCTGATCAAATTCATGAAGGAAAATGATATTCCGCTTGATAACCTCGATTCGGGCAGGCGCAAGGTGCTGGTAGTGGATGACGATCCGGAAATCCTGGAGCTGATTGTGGATGTGCTGGAGCGTGACGGGCGGTTCGAAGTTAAAACGGCGGCCAGCGGTTATGACGCCGGGGTGCTGACGCAGGAAACGCAGCCGGATATTATGATCCTGGATTATATGCTGCCGGATGTGAACGGTAATGTGGTGTGCAAGACAATACGTCAGAATCCGCTGTTCGAGCATATGAAAATCATCATAGTCAGCGGGGTGGTCAATAAAGATGAGATCAAACATCTATTGGATATGGGGGCTGATTCGTTTATGCAAAAACCATTCAGTATCGACGAATTGGTGGGCAAAATGGCTGAATTGCTTTCCATCTAACAACGGGTTCCTGCGGCCAAGCAGAGGACTGAAATTCGGTACTGAAGCAATATTTCAGGTAAGCCAATTGGAGCCGATGCGGTAAAAACCATGACAACTGAGCAGAAACACGCGCAACATTCCAAAAGTAAAAAAATTGAACTGGTAATTCAACAGCTCAACGGTCTGCCTACGCTGCCGGCGGTGGCGGCGCGGCTATTACAGCTTACAGTAAAAAGTGATACACAGGCGAATGAGGTGGTGCGTCTGATCGAGTCCGACCCGTCGCTGGCGAGTAAAATTGTGTCTTTGACGACCAAAGCCAGCGTGGGGATCAGTAAAAATGCAGCGTCGCTGAGTAAGGCGGTGGTGATGCTGGGCTTTGATGCGGTGCGCAATGCAGTACTGAGCATCAAAGTGTTCGAGACCTTAAACCGGACAAGCTCGGAGGCTGAGGGCGAGTTGTTCGATAGGGTGGGGTTCTGGAAACACAGTCTGGCGGTGGCGTGCGCGGCTAAGATGCTGATTAAACATATCGATCCCAAAGTCGATGCAGAAGAGGCGTTTGTCTGCGGGTTACTGCATGATATAGGAAAACTGGCCCTGGATACTTGTCTGCCGAAGAGCTTTGCCCGGATTGTGCAGATGACGGAATCATCCATGGGTAATATTGCGGAAGTAGAGCGTAAGATTCTGGGGCTGGATCACTGTGTGGTGGGACGGCGGCTGGGCCAGAAATGGAACCTGCCCGAGGTTATAACCGAAGCGGTGTGGCTGCATCACCAATGGGTTGGTGGTCTGCCGGAAGCGGTACAAAATCCCGGTATCATCCAAACGGTGCATCTGGCCGACGTGCTGGCGCGACAGATGCGGATCGGTTACTCGGGAAATCATCACCTGGACCATACGGCCGGTGAGGTTGCCAAGGAGTTGGGTATTTCGGCGGAGGAGATAGAGACGATTAGCCGGCAATTGCCGGAAGCGATAAGTGAACGAGCTTCCATGCTGGGGCTGGATGAACTGGAACCGCAGGGTCTCTATCATGATGCGCTGGGGGAAGCGAACAGTGAATTGGGGCGGCTGAACGAACAACTGCGGCAGCAAAATCAACAATTACAGTCCCGCAGTCTATATTTCAACCTGATATGTCAACTAAACAACTCACTGCAAATCGGTCAATCGGTGGTGGACATCTGCTCACAGATTACCGAGCTTTGGTATAGACACAGTGGATGTGAACGATGCGCAACTTATGTCACCGCTCAAGATGAATCGATAATCGAAGGGGCGGTAATAGACAATGCCGAGGGAGCAACCTCAATCTTTTTGGTAGATCATACGGAAGATTCCGATCTGGCGGGTAATGTGCCACTGCGAGAAAAACTGGCGGTTGGGTTTAACGTGGCTTATGTAGATACGAACCACTACTGGTTTTTCGAACAGGTTTGTCCGTCGATGGAAATAGATAAGACCATTATGATGCCGCTGCTGGTAGGTGAACAATATATAGGAGCGATACTGTGGCAGTCGGACAAGGCGGCGAGCTACTACCAAAAACAGCTAGCGGATATGGGGGCCTTTGCGGCGGGGGCGGCCCTGGCGTTGCAGCAGGGGCAAGAGCATGAAAAGCAATCGATGCTGAGCGAACAAATGGCGCAAAGCAATGCGGAGCTGCAGCAGGTGCAGCGGGAACTATTGCAAAAGCGCACCCTGGCGACGGTGGGTGAGATGGCCTGCGGTGCGGCCCATGAAATCAATAATCCTCTGGCGGTGATAGTAGGGCGCAGTCAACTGCTGGCGTCCAATGAAGCCGACGAGGACAAGAAAGCGACACTCCAGAACATAGCCAAGAACGGCGAGGAGATATCGGAAATTATTACGGATCTGCTGGAATTTTCGCAACCATCTGTTCCCGAACCGGCCAAAGTAAAGGTTGACAGCCTGCTGGCCCAGGTGATGCGATCCCAGTCACAATACGCCAGAAATGAACACATAACCATCGAAACAGAATGCGACGAAGATATCCCCGAAATATTTGTGGACTCGCGTCAAGTGTGTCTGGCGTTGGCGGAGATACTTAATAACGCAATTGAATCGTACGGAGGCGAGGAAGGGAGCGTGACGTTAAAGGCACACTATAACGAACTGGAAGAAGAAGTAATAATCGAGGTGGCGGACCAGGGATGCGGAATGAGCGAAGAGGTTTTGCAAAAAGCAATGGATCCGTTCTTTTCGGCGAAGCCGGCCGGGCGCAGGCGGGGGCTGGGTTTGAGCCGGAGTCTGCGGCGTATCGAACACAACGGAGGAAAGCTGCACCTGGAAAGTCGATCCGGTAAGGGAAGCTGCGTCAGGATTGTTTTGCCGGTGGTCCAGGCTCCGGTTTCTGATGAAGTGACCGTGTCGTGAGAGCAAAGGATTAAAGCCACATAAAAGGTAATTGCGTAATCTATGGTGGTCGGAGGTTTGAGTTAGAAACTTTTTTGGGGCTCAATATTACATATGGAGGGAGAAAAGAGAGTTGTCGGTAAGTCAGTCTGAAAGAATTAGAATTCTATCGCTGGTGGACGGAGATTTAGAAAAACGTCTGCTAAGCCAAATGGAGGGTGACAAGTATTTCGATTACCGTAAAGCCCCTCTGACAAGAGTTCCGCAGCGTCTGGAACACATCATCAAGGGTGTGTATTGGTCGTCAGTTTGCCTGGATGATACTGATATTATTTTGCTGCCGTTCAGCAGCAGTGACCTGCAGCAACTAAGCAGGATATGCAGGCATAAAACAAACGCGCGTGATTCAATGGGGGGGACCTGGTCGTGGACGGCGGCGGCGGCGGTAGCGGTGCTGGAGGATGATTCATTAGCAGATGCGGTGCGGGCGGCGCAACTGGATTTTGACGGTATTCTGGTAGAGCCTTTCCTGAAAGAGCAGCTACCGATCATTTTGGAGCAGGGGCGGCAACGCAGCCTGAGACGCTTCAGGCTGGGAAGACGTTATCAGAAGATGCAGAACCTGTTCCGTAAGGTTAACCATGACCGGAGGCACCTGCGTAAAAAAGTAGATTTGCTCTGCCGTGATCTGGTTAAGTCGAATGCGGATCTGGCCAACACATTGCAGAGTATTCAACGCGCGTATGACTTCCAGGGTGATCTGATGGGAGAATATGATCTGCGTTATATGCTGCACCTGGCGCTGCGTCACATAAAACACCATCTACCCAATTCCAATGCCATCATCTACCTGTGTCATACGGGGAATATGGAAGCGCATATCTCCGGGCCCTGGTACGATGAACAACGTGATCTGGAAGAGCTCGAAGAAGTATTCAAACAAGCAATCGTATCTGAGCTACAGGAAAGGGTCAGGCCTCTTCTGGTTGCTGACGCGGGGGCGTGGCGGGAAATATCCAAGGCGCAACGCGAACAGTTGGCGGGGTTGTCGGTGATGGCATGTCCGGTGATTCTGGAAGACGAATTGCTGGGAGTGCTGGTGTTTTATCGCGAGAGGGAGAAGGCTTTTGAGGACAAAGACCGGATCCATATCGAACCTTATCTCAAGCCGCTGGGGCGGGCCGTGGCGGCAGTGCAGAAACTGCAGCATATACTGAAAGCGTGAATTAGTATATGAGTGTATGGGGAAAGAGGAGATAAAGAGGAAGAAAAATGTTGACCGTTGACCGTAATAAAAGAAATTCTAAGCACTAAATCCTAAACAGATTCAAATCAACAAAATACCAATTTTCCAAACAAGAACAGAAAAGAACTGTCAAGTAACACAGAGAAGGTATGTTTACTTGGGGGTGTCGGTGGGAGCGGGAGGAGTGGGGTTAGCAGGAGCGGGTTTGTCAGGGAAAAGGTTGGTAAGATCGGGTGTAGCAGGTGCATCCGGAGCAGGAGCAGCAGGTGCGGGTGCGGTAGGAGCGGGGGCATCCGGAGCAGGAGCTGGGGTGGTGGGAGCAGGTGCCGTTTCGGTGGGTTTGGGAGCGGGTGTCTGAGCAGGTAAGATACCATCAAGCAGGCCAGCAGGTTTTTCGGTGTCTTCTTTCGGCTGCTCTTCGGGAATATTCATGGGTATTTCGATAACTTCCCAGGGTTTTTGTAAATAGAACTGGGCCTGACGTTTGACAATTTCATTTTCGTCGGTAATGTTGGACCAGCGAAGATATTCGGTAAGATCGGCAACCGAGACCAGGGCCTGGGTACTCATTAACCGTACAAACCAATTTTTATCTTCCAGCAAAGTAACCAGTTGATGAGTAGCGGAGGCCTGGGGCGTAAGCCCCGTCTTGCCCAGGGCGTATGCACACCAGCCCTTTACTCTGGGATCGGTGTAATTCAGATTGTCGGGCAATAACCCCCACAAAGCTGCAATATCAATGGGGCGGGAGCGATAAGTAAGGGTGCCGTTCTGGGACAAGCCGGCTTCCTGAATCAATCCACTGATAATATTAGTCGCCTGTATCCGCTGCTGAGCAGTACCGGAAGTAATAAATTGCTCCTGAGCCGAGAGGCGATTACGCGTAGGCGAAAAGCCCCTGCGAATAACCGTAACCGGTTTTGGTTGTAACTGTGCTATACGGCCGACGATAGTACCATCGGGATTGATAACGGGGTCCAGGAACATACGAAAGGTAATCTGATATGTCTGTTGGGGATGCTGCTGTAATGTTTGGCGAAATTGGCCTACGTTTAAACACTCGGTAACAACATTTGAACGTCCTGGGGCCAAGACCGGATTTTGATTAAGATAGCGGTGGACCAGTGGTATTAACGTACCCTTCGATTGAGGCGAGGTAGATTGCCTGGGGATGGCGGTTTCGGGTAGTCCGGTAGGCATAACTTCGGCCACAATGAAGACATGGGGATCCAAGAAACAGCCCGGACCAAACTGAAGATTGGATTCGCTGATGTTCGTGAGATAGATCTGTATTAAAATCGGATCCCCGTAATTAAAGGTGTCGGCATTGAACCTCATGCAGCAATAAACATAATCCTGGGGTTTGTCAGGCAGGAGCAGTTCCTTGTCGTCAAATTCGGTTTGCAGGATCCGGGTAATATTGTCGGCGGGCGACGGGGCGGGTGGTGCGTCTGGTGCGGCGGTTTCGGGCTGAGGAGGAGGGGGAGATAATTCCTTAATTTTATCCTGGATAGTGTCGGCCAAGATACCGGCGCGGTTTAGATTGACGTCCTGTAAGCGTTTCAGGGCGGCATTTTTGTCGTTGCGTTTTAATAAAATCCCAGTCCAGGCCAAGGCGGCAATGGGATCATTGGGGTCTTTAGAACTTTTTAGTAATTCCTCTGCCTGGTCAAACTGATTGTTCATGTTAAGGGCATAAGCAACAGTATGCAGGGCACGAGGATTAGCGTCGGAACGTTGATAGGAGTCCTGGGCGTATTTCAGGGCCTCAAGAGGCTGGGGTTTTATAAAACAAAAGAACCAAGCCAATTCGGCCGGGAGGTTTGTTTGATAGCCCTGAGCAGGTACATTGGATGGCTGAGAGGCGATGATTCCGGGCTGAGTAAAGTATAAAGCGTTGACGGATTTTTTCACCGCTTGATCGAGTACCTGGTTTGCCTCTTCGGGCAGGCCCAATTTCTGCAGGGCCATTCCCATAATGCCGTTTATGAGCAGATCGTCGGGACGTTCCTTGAGAATCTCGCCGGCTGTTCTGACACAAGTTTTGTATTCACCCAACTTGTAAAGTCCCACCAGTTGTTTTAATTGCATCTGTCCTAACAAGTTGGGCTGGGGGGGTATGAGCTTGAATAGTCGAAAGACATGGGGATAAAAATTCTGAGCCAGCTTATCCAGGCCATAGCTTTCCAGGGTGTCAATGAGATTCAAGGCCGCCTGCAAATCATAAGGATTGGCGTGTAATTTCAGGCGCCAGCGTCTTATCTTCTGCAACTCGATCTGCAGATTAACAGCCTTTTGACGAGCCTCGATAATTTCCGGAGTGTCCTGGGGTGAGACGGGCGGTTTGGGGAGTCCTATCTCAAACAGGCGGGCCAAGGCATCATAGTTATAAACCGATGCCGAAGCAGCTTGCGAAAATAAGCCGCGGGCGCCGTCTTTGTCACCCTTCTCCAGGGCCAAGATGGCCAGTTCCTCCAAGATTTCACTTTGGACATAGGGGTAGCTGCGCATCTGGGAGAGGCTTAGTCGGAGGAAGTATTCCCGCTCCTTACGCTCACTGAGACTGTTGAGTCGATATCTAATCCAGGTTTCCACAGGCACCTGGTCTTCGGGTATTATGCGGCTATATTGGATCAAGGCCCCCAGGGCCCGGCCGGGATCATCGATGATGGGTGAGGTATATAAAGAAACCAAGTCCAGCCAGGCCGCAGAGTTGGTTTTATCCATCTCGACCGCCGTCTCTAAAAAGATACAGGCCTGGCGCAAGCGGTATTGGGCTTCGGCGTTAGAGATTCTGGTCGTAGTGTAATTGAAGGACTGCAACTCGACCGGAGCCCAAAGATCGCGAGCCATGACAAATAAGCGCTGGGCATCATCCGGAGTGCTTTGCAGTTCTTCCTGGGACCAGGCGCAGTGCAGGGGCAGTAGCATAGAGCCAAGCAGTATTATTGGTATCAAACGGTGTGCCATATAAATTTATTTTCTTTTACACAACTTGTTGTGCCCCGTTTTATTATCGGGGGCGCTTAAAAAGACACGGCTGAGCGGGCCGTGGCACACACAGGTATTATTTTTTGGGTTTTCTGCCGGTTGCGCCAGTATAAGTCAGTGTATACTGTAATCGGCATTATTGCCACTGTAAACACGTAATTTATATATAGTACGTTGTCAGAGCATATGTTGTTTTAAGGTTGTCAGAGAGCGTTGGGCCTGAAACGCCATGGTACTTTGGGGCTCCAATTCGCAAACCGCCTGCCAGGCGGCCGCGGCGCGATCTATAAGTCCCATACTCTGGAGGGCCAATGACAGATTGGCCTGCACATCACCCTGCTGGCCCTGCCCTTTCAGAGAAGTCTCGAAATGCTCCACTGCCAGGGCGAATTTGATCTTGTCGCAGTACATAAGAGAGAGCTTGTAATGCAGGTCGATATATTCATGTTTCAAGTCGAAGGCCTCGCGGAGCTGTTGTTCGGCTTTTTTAAGGCGGTTCTGCTCGCGCAGGGCCAGGCCTAACTTGATCTGTGCCTTGAAAAAGGAAGGATTGATTTGTAGGGCCTGCTGGAAATGGTCAATGGCCTCTTTGGGCTGTCCCATCGTCTGCAGTAACAAGCCGTAATGATAGCGGATATTGGCATGATTGGGACTTTGGCGTAGTTTACTGCGATATCGTTCCATCTGGATATGTATCATGTCCTCCTGGTCTTGCGGGTCGGGGGGGAGGGCAGAAGATAAGTCATAGAGTTTGTGGTCGCGCGGTGAGGTTTGGGCAATCTTTAATTGCAGTCGATTCATCTCGGCAAAAAGCAGACGGGTATTCGACATCAAGGCGGCGGCCAGATCAAAAGTTTCCCGCGCCTTTTCAGGTTTATCGGGCTCGTTGAGTAGCTGGGCCACACCCAAGCCGACGTAGGCGCCGATAAGCCGATCGTTAATTTCGACCCCCTGATTGAATTTGCCGGCGGCCTCATAATAGCGTCCCATACGCAGATGTTGAGTGCCGAGCTTAACGGCGGCCTCGAGATATTCCGGATGAATCTCCAGGGCCCGTTCGTACACCCCCACGGCCTGGTGATCGTCACCGAGTTGACTGTAAAGATCGCCCAGCCGGACAAAGGTGTCGGCGAACTCGCCTTGTTCATCCATAATCTGCCGAAGACGGGCAATAGCCGCTTCGATCTGGTCAGACTTGACGAGGGCTTCCACCTGATCGTCACGGAGCTCAAAATTGTCCGGCTCGATGGTCAGAGCCCGCTCAAACTGCTCTATGGCAAGTTTATAAGACTGCTGATGAAGGTATAGTTGTCCCAGCGCCAAGTAGGTCCAGACGTCTTCGGGATGCTGCTTTTGCAGCTCAAGGCATTGGGTGATAACATTTTCATAGTCCTGCTGGACGAGATAAATGGCAGCCAAGCGCTGCCTGGCTTTGCGTAAATAGGGGCGGCAGGAACAGGCCCGCTGATAGAAACCGAGGGCTTTGCCGGTATCCCCTTTGCGTTCGTGGCAGTAACCCAGTCCAAATAATAAACGGGCGTCCTTTTTTTGAGTTTTATATCCCTGCATAAGCATTTCAATCGCCTGGTCGAGCTCTCCGAGTGAAGCGTGCAGAGCCGCCCAGGCCAAGTGTGCTTCGATATAATGACTTTGCCCCTGCAGGATTTTGTGCAATATTTCCTCGGCCTGCTCCTGAGCACCGCTCTGGGCGTAATGCACAGCCAAGCGTAGCAAATTGGCGGTGTGAGCCGGATCGCTGCTTATGCTCTGGTTGAGCAACTTTACTTCCTCGGCGCTGAGCGGCTGAGAGAAAGGCAATACCAAAGACATCAGCGACGGCTGCTGCAAGCCCTTACCTAATAGTTCCAATAGATAACTCATCTATAATCGATTCTCCTCCAAATGCATAGTTAGTGTGAGCATTGTTGCTATTGTCCATGCTGCGTATCGACGCTAGCTGGACCTGCCTTAATGGGGAGAGCGTTTTTTCTGTGCTAAAAACAAGGATTTTTACCCCCAAAACCGGCGCATCTGTAATATCTTCGTTAGTCCGCCGAACAATCGGTACGATCGGTATATTATCCCTTCAGGCTGTACCGATTATCCCAACCAGGTAATTAGCTCAAAAGCCCCCAAAATAGCGGAAAATAAATTATCGGCATGGTAAGATCATTATCGGAGGATTCGGGCGGAGGCAGGGTTGCGTAATAATGACGAAAGGGTAAGTATTAAGTAATATAAAAAGACAAGTCAGCAAGCGAGAAAAGTAAAGCCCGGGAAAGCAAATGGAGTTAAAAGGAACCGGAGCGGAGGAAGTGGTCCTTAATTGCGGAAGCGTGCGCGGATAAAATCGGCCCGTAGCTCATCGCGTGATTCGGCGGTGAGTTTCTTTTGATAGTGGTGTTGCAAATGAGCCGGCTGGGTCAAAAGGAACAGCTCGTTCACAATGGCAAGCGGGATGCCCTTAATTCGTTCGAGGTTTACGCCCAGGCGAACGAGGCTGAGCAGATAGGCGGTCTCTTCAGAACTTATCAAACGGACGTGGTGGAGGGTGCCCAGGGCCCGATGAATTTTATCGTCCAGAACCATGAGCCTGTCTTTGAGCAGTTTGTCCCGGGCGCGGCGTTCATATTCGACAATCGGCTCGACGGCGAGGCTGATCAACTGTTCGATAATATCCTTCTCGCTTTTGCCAAGGGTAGTCTGGTTGGAAAGTTGATAAAAATCCCCGATCGGCTCGGACCCTTCGCCGTATAAACCCCTGATGGCCAGGCGCATTTCCTTGGCCGCCCGAAAAACCTTTCCCATCTGTTCGGTCATTTTCAGGGCGGGTAAATGGAGCATGACGGAGACTCGTAATCCGGTGCCGACATTGGTGGGGCAGGCGGTCAGATAACCATACTTGGGAGAGAAGGCATAATCCATTGTTTCTTCCAGAAGAGAGTCGATGCGGTTGATATGCTCGTAGGTTTCTTCCAACTGCAGTCCGCTGGCCAGCATCTGTACGCGCAGATGATCCTCCTCATTGACCATTAGGGCGAGAGATTCATCATGGCTGAGGGCGACACCGCGGGCGCCTTCGCTTTCGGCAAGCCGACGGGAGATCAGATGTCTTTCGGCGAGCATGTGCCGTTCCAGCGAACGGGTTTGGGCCATGTTCAGATACCACAGTTCGTCTTTCAGTTCTGTGGTCATGATCTGGCGGCGGACATGTTCCAATAATTCGGCCTGCTGCTCAGGGTCGGCATGAGAAAAAAACAGATAGCCGGCAATATTACGGGCCAGACGCACCCGGCTGGACAATACTATGTCGCTCATGGGACCGCTACCGTCCATCCAGTCTGAGGTGCGATTATAGATATCTGATACATTCTTCATAGGTTAAAAGTCAGGATTAAATTTCCAAAGCAGTTGTACTATAAATTAAAAAATGTGTAACCGTTCACAGTAATTCAGGATAGCTGTTATTTGTCCAATGAGCAATCAGCGAATTATAGATAAACTCGAAGACATTTTGGTTTTGCTTCTTGC